>Ga0265293_10000041_pt1 | contig 264301 bp, 263 predicted proteins | sample Munlanlewell138R_FD_192505 | JGI IMG/M metagenome (GOLD analysis project Ga0265293, IMG submission 192505) | Leachate microbial communities from a municipal landfill in Southern Ontario, Canada - Leachate well 138R | ecosystem: Engineered > Solid waste > Landfill > Unclassified | place...
CTTCAGGTGTTACCGACTCCCATGACGTGACGGGCGGTGTGTACAAGGCCCGGGAACGTATTCACCGCAGTAAGGCTGACCTGCGGTTACTAGCAACTCCGGCTTCATGCAGGCGAGTTGCAGCCTGCAATCCGTACTGAGGGTAGCTTTGTCCGATTAGCTCCACCTCGCGGTATCGCAACGGTCTGTACTACCCATTGTAGCGTGCGAGTGGCCCAGGACGTAAGAGCCATGCTGACTTGACGTCATCCCCACCTTCCTCCCGGTTGCTCCGGGCAGTCCCATGTGAAAAATCCAACACATGGCGAGGGTTGCGCTCGTTGCGGGACTTAACCCAACACCTCACGGCACGAGCTGACGACAGCCATGCAGCATCTGTGACGCCGCCCCGAAGGGAAGCCGACTTTCATCGGCGGTCGACGCCATGTCAAGCCCTGGTAAGGTTCTTCGCGTATCATCGAATTAAACCGCACGCTCCGCTGCTTGTGCGGGCCCCCGTCAATTCCTTTGAGTTTTAGCCTTGCGGCCGTAGTCCCCAGGCGGAGTACTTATCGCGTTAGCTGCGCTACCCAGGGAGTCGATACCCCAGACAGCTAGTACTCATCGTTTACGGCGTGGACTACCCGGGTATCTAATCCGGTTTGCTCCCCACGCTTTCGCGCCTCAGCGTCAGAACACTCCCAGAGAGCCGCTTTCGCCACTGGTGTTCCTCCCGATATCTACGCATTCCACCACTACACCGGGAATTCCACTCTCCTCTAAGTGTCTCAAGACTAGCAGTATCCAATGGCTTCTCCCAGTTGAGCCGGGAGCTTTCACATCAGACTTACCAGTCCGCCTGCGCGCGCTTTACGCCCAGTGAATCCGGACAACGTTCGCCACCTACGTATTACCGCGGCTGCTGGCACGTAGTTAGCCGTGACTTATTCGTGAGGTACCGTCAGATCTTCTTCCCTCACAAAAGCGGTTTACAACCCGAGGGCCGTCTTCCCGCACGCGGCGTTGCTCCGTCCGACTTGCGTCGATTGCGGAAAATTCCTTGCTGCTGCCTCCCGTAGGAGTCTGGGCCGTGTCTCAGTCCCAGTGTGGCTGGCCGTCCTCTCAGACCAGCTATGGATCGTCGCCTTGGTAGGCCATTACCCCACCAACTAGCTAATCCACCGCAGGCCCCTCCGAAAGCGCATTGCTGCTTTGGTCCGTAGACTGTATGCGGTATTAGCCCCTCTTTCGAGGAGTTATCCCCCACTTCCGGGCAGGTTCCTACGTGTTACTCACCCGTCCGCCACTGAGCCGAAGCTCCGTGCGACTTGCATGCATTAGGCACGCCGCCAACGTTTATCCTGAGCCAGGATCAAACTCTCCACACAATTGTTTGCCGGTTGCCCGAAGGCCTCCGGTTAAAGTCCCTGTGCGGGTACACATCGCCGGGCACGACTACTCCAGCCCTTGCCCCGTCCGTCCGAAGACGACCAGCGCCAGGGCCAGAATCATCGTGAGATCCCGGTCGACGGGGATCCCTTACTTCAGATTCTGTCTGCTATCCAGATGTTAATGTGCGGTGCCACCCGACGGGCGGCGCGAAAGACAAGACTACGAAATGCTTCTGACCCTGTCAAGTGGGCTGTCCGCGGTTCTTCTGCCAGCACTGCCGGCTTCGTCCGAGGCCACCCGTGACTTGCTGAGGTCAGTCCGCCCCCGGAGGTGACGGCCGTTCCCGTAGTGTCAGAACAGTAGCACGTGTCTCACTATACGCCAGTGGCAGGTCCACGCGCGCACCGCTACGGCCCGCGCTGTTCAGGATTGCCCCGATATGACTGGCTTCCAGGGCAATGCCGAGGCGACGGCCGGCCAGCCATACGGCGCGACGCGCCACGGCCCGTGCGGCGCGCCGGAGGGCCACGCGGTCCACCTCCACCCCACCGGCGACCACGCGGGAGTGCTGGTCGAGCCAGGTGCGGGCAACCGCCGCCAGCACCTCGTCGTCCTCGCGTTGCTCTTCGGCGAAGCGCGCGAGGTGCTCCACGGCGCGCGCGTTCACCTGGCGCAGTTCCCGAACCACGCGCAGGCGGACGCGGTTGCGCGCGTATTCCAGCGAGGCGTTTGAGGGATCCTGCGCCGGCACCAGGCCCAGCGCCGGCAGCCCCAGCGCGTCCACGTAGTCCTCCACATCCACGCGGGTGACGTCCAGGAGCGGCCGGACGAGGCGCAGCGATCGCGAGCCGGGCGCGGATACGGGCCAGCCGGACTTGGGCGACATCCCGGAGGCGCCACTGGCGGACGTGCCGCGCGCCAGACGCAGCAGGACGGTCTCCGCCTGGTCGTCCAGGGTGTGCCCGGTGACACAAACCTCCACGCCGGCGCTGGTGCAGACCCGGGCGAGCCAGCGATAGCGCGCCTCGCGGGCGGCTTCCTCACCTCGGCTTCCGGGTTCCCTCGCGGCGCGGCCGTCCACGAAACCCACCCCCAGCAGGCCGGCCACCTCCCGCACGAGCGCCCGCTCCCCCGCCACTTCCGAGGCGGCTCGCAGTCGGTGGTCGAAGTGGGCCGCGGTGACGCACTGCGCACCGAGCGTGCGGCTCACGGCGACGAGCGTGGCGAGCGAGTCGGCGCCGCCAGAGCACGCGACCACCACGCGCGCCGAATCGCCAGCCTCCCCGCCCGCGAGGGCGCCGAGGCCTCCCGCAACGCGGCGTTCAAGGGCGTCCGTGCGTCGGTTGCGCCGGAGCGTCCGCCTCCGTGTCGGCATGGGCGTGGGTTCGGTCTCGGGCTTCACGACGTCAGCGTAGCGGGCGCTATTCGCCGCGGGCAGCCCTCTTCGAGGGCCTCAGTCCCGCGCGAGGTCGTCCTGACTAAGCGCGTCAGGATCGTCGGGAGCGCCGGCGGACGCAGCGTCCATGTCGGTGGGCGTGACGTCCGTGGCGACTCCGCCCGCGGGGGCGGTGTCGAACAGGGCTTCCCACCACCGCTGGCCGGGGACGCGATCTCCCACGGTGCCCGCGGGTGCATCGACCTCCACCACCGTCTCGCCCGGCTTCACCAGGCCGAACTGCTGGCGGGCGAAGGCCTCGATGTACTCGTCGGACTCGAGGTAGTCGGCCAGGCCCTCCAGTTCGGCGCGCTGGTCGCGCAGATCCTGGACTTCCGCGATCAACTCGCGCTCCGCCTCGCGCAGGCGGTACGACTGGGCGGCGGTCTGGAGGAAGGCGTACGCAAAGAGGCCCACCAGCAGCAACGCCAGCGTGAGCACCATCTGCGTGGGGCCGAATGTAGGCAGGCGGAAGGACACGACTAGGGATCGCCCTTCAACGGCTCCCAGGTGGAGCCAACCCGCCTGGGGGCACACTACCGGGTGCCTTATGTCCGCACAATCCCCCGGACGGCTTCAGGCTCCGCGTAGCACCGGTCGTTGAGGTGGTTCACGGTCCAGGGCGCGTCCGCGCGCACCTCTATCTCCGCGAATCCGCCGGGGTCGAACGCCAGGCGGCCGGCCGCCACTGGCGCTTCCAGGGCGTGAGTCACCACGCCGCGCGCTTCGTCTTCGCCCACGACCAGGGCGACCCTGCCCTCAGACGTCCGCGCCGCCGCCTCCAGCAGCGCGATGGCTCCCGCGACCGACTCCAGGCGGGCGTCACGTTCTGCGTGGAGCGCATGAGGCCGCGCGATCGCCTCGGCGACCTCGATGTGCCCGGGCGGCGCGGAGACGGCCGAGAGCGGCGTGCGACGCAGGTGCTCGACCAGCGCCGCGAGGGGCGGCGTGTCGACGGGTGCGGTGACGAGGATGACGCGCAGCACCGTGGGCCTGCTCTCCTACTCGCGCTCTCCTTGCGAGGCCCACTCCCGGCGCACGGTCTCCAGCAGTTCCTCTGCGGCGCTGCGCGGGTCGCGCGTGCGTTCCGCCACCTCCTCCACAAGGGCGGCGATGGCGCCGGAGGCGTTAGCCGTGGAGAGCGCCTCGCGGTGCAGGATGGCCCGCGCGATCGCTATCACCTGCCGCTGGGCATGCTTGCGGCGCTCCTCGTGCGCGTGCTCGGAGCCACGGATGAATTCCTGGTGCTTGTCGATCGCGTCCACCAACTCCGGGACGCCCTCTGCCGTGCGGGCAACCGCCTTCAGGATCGGCGGCACCCACGGGCCGAGGTCGGCGATGGAGAGCAAGGCGCGCAGTTGCGTCATGGCCGTGTCGGCGCCGGCCAGGTCTGCCTTGTTGACCACCATGATCTGCGCGACCTCCATGAGGCCGGCCTTCATGGACTGCACCTCGTCGCCGCCGCCGGGGTTGGCCACCAGGACGGTGGTGCCGGCGGCGTTCGCCACTTCCACCTCGTCCTGGCCGGCGCCCACGGTCTCGATGAGCACCACGTCGAAGTGTGCGGCGTCCAGCAGGTCCGCCACGCCGGTCGCCGCCTCCGACAGGCCTCCCAGGTTGCCTCGAGAGGCCATGGAGCGCAGGAAGACGCCGTCGTCGCTCGTCAGGTCCTGCATGCGGATGCGGTCGCCCAGGATGGCGCCGTGCGAGAAGGGCGAGGACGGGTCCACCGCCACGATGCCCACCGTGCGTCCGCGCTTGCGCTGCTCGCGCGCGATGGCGCCCACCAGCGTGGACTTGCCCGCGCCGGCGGAGCCGGTGATGCCCACCACCTGTGCGTGGCCGGTGCGGGCGTACAGGCGCGCGAGCACCTCGCGGCCCGCCGCCGTGTTCGCCTCAACGTGCGAGATTGCCCGCGCGAGGGCGCGCCGATTCCCGCCGAGGATGCCCTCGACTAGTGCATTGGTATCCACTGGTGGCCTCTCTCCGGGGGCTGTGACGTGCGAGGCGACGCGCGACGTGACGTGCAAGGTGACCTGCGAAGCACCTCGCTAGGCGCGGTTCGGCGCGTTGTCGCGCACGAAGGCGATGATGTCGTTGGTGTCCGTGCCCGGGCCGAAGACACCCTGGAAGCCGATCGTGCGGATGGCGTCCACGTCGTCGTTGGGGATGATGCCGCCAGCGAAGAGGAGGACGTCGTCCACCCCTCGTGACTTCAGTTCCTGCACCACGCGGGGGAAGAGTTCCAGGTGCGCGCCGGAGAGGATGGAGAGGCCCACCACCTGCACGTCTTCCTGCAGTGCGGCCTCCGCGATCATCTGGGGCGTCTGGCGGATGCCGGTGTAGATCACCTCCATGCCGGCGTCGCGTAGTGCACGGGCCACCACTTTCGCGCCGCGGTCGTGGCCGTCCAGGCCCGGCTTGGCGATGAGGACCCGGATGGGGCGTGCCTGTGTCGTCATCTGCTGCTCTCCCGTTCCCGCTTGTTCGGCGCGCCTAGTCTCGCCGAGGTTGCCGCATGCCGCCAGCGCTCGCCCGTGATGCCGCCTCGTCCCTCGCTCGTTGGGGACGTGCCCTCAAGCGACGCTACGAGGGCTGGCTGAACTCGATCAACTGGACCGCCAGGCCGAACGCCTGGTCCGCAGAGATGGTGCTGGTGCGACTGTTGGGCAGCGCGCCGGGCGCCGGATCCGGCAGCGTCAGCCCCTTTGCGCGGTACTTCGCCACATCCGCATCCAGGTCCTGGACCTCGATCGCAACCATGGAGGACGCGCGTTCGCCTTGCTCGGCGATGCGCTTCGCCATGGGCGAGTCCGGCTCGGTGGCAGCGAGCAGTTCCACGATGCACTGCCCCGAGGGCATCTGGCCAATGACCATGCCGCGCCCCTCCGGACGGATCTCGTTCACCACCTCCAGGCCGATGTTCTGCTTCCAGGTCTGCCTGGCCGCCTCGTAGTCCGCCACGGTCACGGCCAGGTGGTCGAAGCCCTTCTCGGAGGAGACGTGCGCCCCCTCCGGCGGCGTGGCGAGTTCCACCAGCACGCCGTGCATCGCCTTCGGGTGGATGAAGGCGATCCGTCCCGCCAACCCCTCCCGAGGGCTCTCGTCGATCAGTTCCACGCCCAGGCCCTTGAGGCGCGCCAGTTCCGCCTCCACGTCGTCCGTGTTGAAGCAAATGTGGTGCAGCGTCTGCCCTCGTGACTCGAGGAAGCGCGCCACGCCCGTGTCGCCGCGGGTGGGCTCCAGCAGTTCGATCTCGTTCTCGCCCAGCGCCAGCAGCACGCCTCGGACGCCCTGCTCCTCCACGACCCGGTCTTCCGTGACCGTCAGTCCGAGGATGTCCCGAAAGAACCCGAGGGCCTCATCTGCACTGTGGACGACGATGCCGACGTGGTGGATGCGGTCGATCACTGGCGGAACCTTTCGGTGGGCTGTTCCTGGTTGTCGTCGGACGGTGCCTGAGCGTGCCGGCGCGATCCGGAGATCGTGAAGCCTTCCGCCTCGAAGGTCGCCCTGCGGTGGCCGCTTTTCATCGTCTCCCAGATGTCGTCGGCTCATGCCTCGTCATGGTGATGGGAAAGCGGATAGAGCGGATCGCCGGGCTTCTGACCACTGCTCCCGGCCCCGACGAACGAGAAGTCCTCGGGTCGCAAGCGACCTCCTGAAGCGCTGCGTCGGCGGCGCCAAACCATCCGCGGGAACAAGCCTAAGAACGACAAGCGGCGCTCTCCTACCCCCCGCTCAAAGCGATCTTCAACCTTCCGCCCGAACCACATTCCGACGCGCATCGGCGATCGTACACGGCGGCCTGTCGAACCTCCGTCAGATGCCCTGCTCCCGACGCCACTGGAGGATCGCCGGGATGTGCTCGCGGTCATGCTCGGCCGAGTCTGCGAGGCGGCGTGCGGTGCGTCCTTCCTCGAAGCGGTCGGGCGGGATGCGGCCCACCAGGTTGCGGACGGCGGCCTCGTGGCGTTCGCGCGCGGCGCGCAGGCGGGTGACGAGGTCCTCCCACGAGCGGTCACGGTTGCGCTCCGTCACGAGGGCGTTGAAGGCGTCGTCCGCGTCCTCGGGGTTGTAGTCGGGGATCTCCGGGCGCTCGCCGCGAGCCATGCGCTCCAGCGCGTGCGCAAAGCCGTCCTGCCACTCGTAGAGGTGCGCCAGGATGTCGTGGACGGACCACTCGCCGTACCAGCGCTCCTGGCGTCGGTCTGGCGTGAGTGCGTCCACGGCCTCCATCAGGTCGGCCCGCGCCGCCTGGTTCGCCTCGATCACCTCGGCGACGGCGCGCGCCAGGGCGTCCTTCGGGGCCTCCGCCGGGTTCGCATCCGGCATCAGATCGTCATGACTTCCTGGTACTCGCCCCACTCCTCGCGGAGGACGCCGCAGATCTCGCCGACGGTGGTGTAGGCCTCCACCGCCTCGACGAGTAGCGGCATCATGTTCTCCTGCGTGTGCGCGGCCGCCCGGATCTTGCCGAGGGCGGCCTCCACGGCGGCGTTGTCGCGACGCTCGCGCAGGGCGGCGAGTTGCTGGTTGCGCTTGGCGGCCACGGCGGCGTCCACCCTCATGATCTCGGCGTCCATCTCATCGTCCGTGAGGTACTGGTTCACGCCCACGATGATGCGGTCCTTCGTCTCCGCCTGGCGCTGCAACTTGAATGCGCTCTCCTGGATCTCCCGCTGCTGGAAGCCTTGCTCGATACCGGCCAGCGCGCCGCCGAGGTCCTCGATACGGCTCAGGTACGCCCACGTCTCGGCCTCCACCTGGTCGGTCAGCGCCTCCACGTAGTAGGAGCCGGCGAGCGGGTCGATGGTGTCGGCGACGGAGGTCTCGTAGCCGATGACCTGCTGGGTGCGGAGGGCGATCTCCACCGCCTTCTCCGTAGGCAGCGCCAGCGCCTCGTCGTAGGAGTTGGTGTGCAGGGACTGCGTGCCGCCGAGGACGGCGGACATGGCCTGCAGCGTGGTGCGGATGATGTTGTTCAGCGGCTGCTGCGCCGTGAGCGTGGCGCCGCCGGTCTGCGTGTGGAAGCGCACCATCTGCGCGCGCGGGTCCTTGGACTTGTACTTCTCGCGTGCGATCTTGGCCCAGATGCGGCGGGAGGCGCGGAACTTGGCCACCTCCTCCAGGAAGTTGGAGTGGCACGCCCAGAAGAACGCCAGCCGTCCTCCGAACTCGTCGTAGGTGAGGCCCGCCTCCAGCGCCGCGTCCACGTACTCGATGGCGTCCGCGAAGGTGAAGGCCAGTTCCTGCGCGGCCGTGCAGCCCGCCTCGCGCATGTGGTAGCCGGAGATGGAGATGGTGTTCCACTCCGGCAGGTGGTCTTTGCACCACGCGAAGACGTCGGTGATCAACCGCAGGGACGGCCGCGGCGGGAAGATGTACGTCCCGCGCGCGATGTACTCCTTCAGGATGTCGTTTTGGATGGTGCCGCCGAGTTTGCCGAGGTCTGCCCCCTGCTTCTTCGCGGCCGCCACGTAGAGCGCCAGCAGGATGGGCGCCGTGGCGTTGATCGTCATGGAGGTGGTGATCTTGTCCATGGGGATGCCGTTGGTCAGCGTCTCCATGTCCTCCAGGCTGGAGATGGCCACGCCCACCTTGCCCACCTCGCCCTCCGCCATGGGGTGGTCGGAGTCGTACCCGATCTGGGTGGGCAGGTCGAAGGCAACCGAGAGGCCGGTCTGGCCCTGTTCCAGCAGGAACTTGTAGCGGCGGTTGGACTCTTCGGCGTCAGAGAAGCCGGCGTACTGGCGCATGGTCCAGAGGCGGCCGCGGTACATGGTGGGCTGCACGCCACGGGTGAAGGGGTACTCCCCGGGGTAGCCGAGTTTCTCGTGGTAGTTCCACTCCGCGAGGTCTTCCGGGCCGTACAGCGGCTCCACCTCGTGCCCGGACTGGGTCTCGAAGCGCGGCTTGCGCTCCTTGAAACGCTCGGTCGCCTTCGCGTGCGTCGTGTCGCGCCACTCCTGCTTGCTCTTGCTCACGGCTCCCCACTCCGATTGACGTACGTCCATCGTTTGTGCCTCGTGATGTGAGGAAGGCGCCCTCGCGGGGCCGGGTCAGAAAGGGTGACGTCGCCAGCGCGAGTGTAGGCAGCGTCTCCCGCGAGCGGCAACATGAGCGGCCACCCAGCGCCGACGCAGCGCCTCCAGCCACATCCAACCGGAGAGCCGGCGCTCCTCCCCCCGCGAGCGTGGCGCATAATCGGGGGCGGCGACGCTCGTCTGACACTGTCGCTGTCAGACCGCGCTTGCGTAAGCCTCTGCAAGCCATCCGAGGACCTGGTCGTCTAACTCGCTGGCCTCATGGATCTCAATGTGGTGCATCCACACAGTTGCCGACGGGTGGGCGACTTCCTTGAAGCGAGCGGACGTCACTTCGCGGGGCAAGGCGATGGAGAGCACGGCTGGGACATCACTGGCGACGTACTGTCCCGGACGCCAGACGTACGCGAAACCTCGGCGACGCCGAAAAGTGACTTGGCTCTTTGTCACGGTCATGGACGCTTCACCGACCGTGGAAATGGCTTCCTGGGCCGCATTACATATCGCAAGGCCTTCGGGAAAGCCATCGAAGAGATCCTCAGGGCTCCGTTCGGCCTCGTCGTGCATCTGCCGAGCGTAGTTTCAGCGTCCATGCGGACGCAACAGCCGACATGGACGGCATCGCGACGCAGGCTGAGGACGAACAGACTGCCAGAATCGCGCTCGCCCTCGTCACCGAACCGCACGATTCCCACGACCGGCGGGCGACTCGTCCTGAGAGTTGGCACTGTCAAGACTGTGCGATTGACTGCGGAACCTGAACCTCAAACCGCAGATGTCGGCGGTTTGAACAATGATTATGGTGGGCGATAGAGGGTTCGAACCTCTGACCTTCCGGGTGTAAACCGGGCGCTCTACCACTGAGCTAATCGCCCCCGCCGCGCACCTGCGCCCCCCGATGTTCGCATGACATCCCGGCCTCAGTCGACGTGCCAGTCCTCCGCGAACATCGTCAGTCCGAGGCGTGCCGCCAGCGCCCGCGATGCGGCGTTGTCCCACCAGGTGCCGTAGTAGGGCTCCAGGCCCAGGCGACGCACGCCCACGGCCCACTCCGTGACCACGGCGGCGCCCAGACCCCGCTGGCGCGCCTCCGGCGCCGTCTCCACGCCGGCGTGCGCGGCCGAGGCGCTCCGACGCGCGGAGTGGCACTGCGCCACGACACGCCCTTCCCCGTCGCGGGCGACCACCAGCGGTTGGTCGGACTCGACCGCACTCGTCACCCACTCGAGCGGCGGCAGGGCGACCACGCCCGAGGGCTCCGCCAGCACCTCGACGGCGATTGATGACGGCGGCATCCGCTCCGGGAAGGCGAACGCGGGGCCTCGATACTCCCGGGCCAGCGACTGGTCGAGGGCCAGCACGTCACGCACCGCGACGAGGCACGCCGGTTCGTGCGCTTCCCAGCGGGCGGTGTCCACCTCCACCGGCTCGGCGGCCAGCAGCGGTTCGATCCGGGCGACGAGCGCCGGCGAGAGCGAGGCGGCGAAGCGCCACGTGTTCCCGGTGGCCGTCCGGACGAAGTGCAGGCGCGGTGCTGGGAGGCGTGGGTTCCGAGGATGCAGGAGACGGCCAGCCGCGTCCGTCGCGTAGAGCACGTCGAGGCCGTGCCGGACGCGCTCCTCCGGCGTCACCGGCGGTCGTCCTCGTTCCGTCCGTCTCCGTCCGGTCGGTCACGGTCACGACCGTCCGGGCGGGGGCGACGCCAGGGAAGCGGCGCACGCATGCCCACCACCAGCGTGAGCCAGCCGAGGATGAGCAGGAGTTCAAACACCGAGCGCCAGCCGTGGCCAAACCACTGCTCGATGTAGTCGCCGCCGACCCAGAGGTTGATGACCACCGCCACCAGGATGACGCTGTGCATCCCCCAACCGATTTCACGCATGCCGGTAGGATACGGGCGATGGTCGGGAACTCGGCGCCCAGTGCGGACGATCCGCCTCCCGCAGCGCGAGAGGGCCACGCCGTGCGCGCCTTCGACGACCTTCCGCTGGAGACGCTGGAGGAGGCCTGCGGCGAACTCCATCGACGCGTCGCGGTGGCCATCCGCTACATCGGCGAGGAACGCGCGGACGAGCAGGACGAGTCGCGGCGGTCGCCCCGGCAGCGGGTCGCGTCGCTGGCGGTGCTGCTGGAACTGACCGCGCAGACCTTCGCCGCCGTCGCCGCCGGCACCAGTCCGCCCTCCGGCCGCGTGGACCGGCACCCGGCCGCCGTGGCGGCGGTGATGTACGGCTCGCCCACGCTGACCGGCCTCCTCCAGCGCCTGGAGCAGGACCGGCGCATGCTCGCCTCGCTGGCACGAGGCCTGGAGTCGCGCCTCGATACGCCCTCGAACGGCGCGTGGCCGGGGTTGAGCCTGCGCCAGGTGCTCTCCGAGGTGACCATCGTCGCCGCCGCCGAGTGCGCGCACGCGCTGGAGGCCGTCCTGCGACGCTGGGACGAGGAGGAGCAGCGGGCGCTGGAGGCCGCGCGCGAACGCGGCGAGGCGGACGTGTGAGCCCCACATGAACCTGGACTGGATCGGCGCCGGGCTCGGCATTGCCCTCGCGGTTGCCGGCAGCCGCTGGTTCGTCCCGTGGCTGGCCGTCCGCTACGGCTTCCGCCCGGAGGCGGTGCGCGGGCCAGCGTCCATCCCGTCCTCCGGCCGCGTCCTGCGGGACCTTGCACGCGTGCAGCGCTCCATGGAGTCCGAACGCCAGGCGCTGGCCGGGTTCGACGACAGCCGCTACGAGGGCGTCGCCCTGGCGGTGGGCTTCGGGATTGGGTTCGCGATCGCGGTAGGCGCCCGCGTCATCACCGCAGACGGCCACGCGGTGTCGGCGTTCAGCACGGCGCCGGGGGCGGTGCTGCTGGCCTTCGCGATCCCGGACGCCGGCCTCGCGTTCATCCGCCCGCACCGGCGCGCGGACACGCGCATGGGGCGGTCGCTGTACCGGCTCGGTCTCGGCGCGGGGTTCATGGTGATGGGCATCTTCGCCGGCGGCATGGCGCCGCCCGGTGGCCGCTTCACCTGACGACACCTGGTATCAACACTTTGAATCGAGGCCGGACGAGGCTGCGGGTGCCCGCTTACTCCACGTCCGGGTTCGCCACCACCTGGTCGCTGACCACCGCGAACGTGTCGCCGTCCCAGCGATAGGTGCGCTCGCGGAGGCTGGAGGGGCAGCACTGGGCGTCTCCCGGCTCGTAGACGCCCTCCTGGGCCACGATCACGCCGCCGCCCGCCTCGGGGAAGCGCAACTCCACGTGCCCGCCGGCGTCCACGTAGCCCAGCACCACGTGCGCGCCGCCGTCCAGCGTCACCACGCACGCGCCGAGGTCCCCCGCAGTCCCACCGGACTCGACAAAGACGATGGCCTCCTCGGCGCCATCGCCGGTCATGTCTGTGTAGGCGATGCGACGCGGCTCGATCTCACCGCCGCCGAAGTGGTCGACGATCGGGCCGAGCAGCGCGGGGTTCGTGAAGTCGAGCGAGCGGATGTCGGTGACGGACTGCGTGGACGTCGCGGCTGCCGTCGTGGTGGGCGAGGCCGTGGGGGTAGGCGCAGGAGCAGGCTCATCGGAGCCCCCGCACGCGACGAGGACCGCCGCGCCCAACGTCGCTGCGAGCACGAGTAGCCGGCGCATGGCACGCCCTTCCGCCCCCACCCGCGCACCGATGTTCCGGGCCGAGCCTTCCGGAGTCAACGCGCCGCCGAGCCCCGGCTCACCTCAGCCCCGGGCCGCGACCTCCCGTGCGCGGGCCAGTCTACGCCCGCCGGCGCCCGCCGGCGCCCGCCCGTGGACGGCCCTAGCCGTGACTCGGGGTACCATGGCCTTCCCCAGCCACGGCAACTCACGCACAACGAGCGGAGCGCCCCGCGTGGCGGAGCAGTGCCCCACATGCAACGAGCCACTGGCCGCCGGCGCCCCCTGGTGCGGGGCGTGCGGCGCCCTGACGGACGGCGCGCCGCCGCCGGGTGGCGAGGACGCCCGTCCCTCAGTCGCGTGGGGCGTCGCGGCGCCGAGCACGGAGGGAGCGGGAGATCGCCCGCTTCCCAGCCCTCCACTATCGAACGGGAGGGGACAAGGGGAGCGCGAGCCAGCATCAGCGGCGGAGTCCCAGGCCTCGGCGACCCCCGCGCAGCCATCAGCGGCGGCCGCATCGATCTCGGCCACCCCGCTACCCACAGACCTGGCGCCCTACCGCAAGCGGCTGCGCGAAACCTTCGGCTTCCCCGACTTCCGAGGCGGCCAGGCGCGTGCCCTCGAAGCGCTCGGACAGCAAGATGTGATGGCGGTGATGCCCACCGGGGGCGGGAAGAGCCTGTGCTACGTCCTCCCCGCGCTGGAGGTCGGGCGGACGGTGGTGGTCTCGCCACTGATCGCGCTCATGCAGGACCAGGTGGAGGGCCTGCAGGCCGCCGGCGTGGCCGCCACCTTCATTAACTCCAACCTCAATCGCACGGAGCAGAACCGGCGCTACCTGGACTTCGTCCACGGCCGCACCTCCCTCCTCTTCGTCGCACCGGAACGCTTCCAGAACCCGCGTTTCACCGCCGGCCTGCGCGCTGCGGGCGTGAACCTGTTCGCCATTGACGAGGCGCACTGCATCTCGGAGTGGGGCCACAACTTCCGGCCGGACTACCTGCAACTGGGCACCGTCCGCGAACGACTCGGGAGCCCTCGCACGCTCGCGCTCACGGCCACGGCCAACCCCCAGGTGCGCCGCGACATCGTGCAACGCCTCGGCATCGCCGGCGCCTGCGCCGAAGTGGTCACCACGGTCGACCGCCCCAACCTCACCCTGAACGTGGAGCGCCTGGACCGGACCGAGGAACGCGTGGCATGGGTGGTGCAGTACGCACGTAGCCGCGAAGGACTGGCGGGCATCGTCTACGCGCGCAGCCGGCGGTCCGTGGAGGAGATCGCGGCCACACTGCGCGGCGCCGGCGTGAATGCCGAGGCGTACCACGCGGGCCTGCCCAGGGATCTGCGGTCCGCCGTGCAGCGTCGCTTCACGGTGGGCGACACACCGGTGATCGTGGCCACCAACGCCTTCGGCATGGGCATCGACAAGCCGGACGTGCGCTACGTGGTGCACGTCAACATGCCCGGCCGCCTGGAGGCGTACGTGCAGGAGGCCGGCCGCGCCGGCCGCGACGGCGATCCCTCCGAATGCACCCTGCTCTACGCCCGCAACGACCGACGCTTCCAGCAACGCTTCATCGACGAGGCGCACCCCAGCGACCTGCAGGTGCGCCAGACCTGGCAACGCTGGCTCCAGATCGCGGACCCGGCCAGCGGCCAGTTGCCCCACGCCATCGCGGACGACGCCGCCGAGGCGTACGGGATGACCGTGTCCGCCCTCCGCGACTCCCGGCTGCTGGACCCGGTGGCGCTGCGCGTGGTCAGCAGCGACCCCGAGGCACGCATCGACACCTCCACCGTGACTCGGCACCGCGCCTATGCGGAGGACCGCCTGCGCGAGATGGCGGAGTACGCGGAGACCGGCACGTGCCGCCGTGCGCTCATCCTGCGCTACTTCGGCGAGGAGGCGGCCGAGCGCTGCGAACGCTGCGACAATTGCCTGGGACGCAGCGCCTCCACCGCGGCGGGCGAGGCGGCTCCGGACGACCTGCTGGACGCCATCCTGGACCTCCGCGACCAGATCGCCCGTAAGGACGGCCGTGACCCGTACCGCGTCTTCGAGAACCGCACGGCCCGGGACGTCGCCACGTACCGGCCTCGGTCCATGGAGGCGCTCCAGTCGATTTGGGGCATCGGCGAGGTGCGCGCCCGCTGGTTCGGCCGCGAACTGGTCGCGCTGGTGACGGAGTGGGAGCGGGAGCACCCGGACGCCGCACCGCCGCCCGACCTCCCGGCGCAGTCTCGCCTCGTGGGCTCTGTGCCCGGCTCCCGGGCCCCCAGCCGCGCGGACGATCCGTACGTCGCGCCCGACCACCCGCTGTTCCAGGCGCTGCGCCAGTGGCGCTCCGAACGCGCCCGCGCAGACGGCGTCCCCGCCTACACCGTCTTCTCCGACCGCACGCTGCGCGAACTCGTGAACGCGAGGCCTCGCAACGTCCATGCGCTGCTGAACGTCTGGGGGCTGGGCGAGTCGCGCGTCGAGCGTTTCGGCGCCGACCTGGTGCGCGTCATCCGCGACTTCGAGGCCTCCGGCGCGTCCGATGCCTGACCACCTCGCTGCACCGCCGTGGGTTGCAGCGCTTACACCCGGTAAGGCATGATTACGGCAGCACTCGTGGCCGGGCGTCCGGCTTTCAACGCACCCAGAGGGGGCTCCGTGAACCTCACCGTCACCGAACTTGCCCAGACCCGTCTCACCGACCTGATCGGCGAGCAGATGCAAGAGCAGCAGCAGGCCATCCGGGTGTTCATCGCCCAGGGCGGCTGTGGCTGCTCCGGCCCGCGCTTCGGCATGGGCCTCGACCAGCCGTCCGAGGAAGACGCCATCGTGGAGATCGGCGCGCTAAAGTTCATCGCGGACCCCGCCTCCGCGCCCGCCCTGCAGGACGCGTCCATCGACTACATCGACGACGTGATGCAGCAGGGCTTCCAGATCACCGCCCCGAACGCCGCCTCCGAGGGCGGTGGCTGCGGCTGCGGCGGCGGCGCCCACTAGGCTGTCCTCCGCGCTCCGCGCAAGCGCATACGCAAAGACGCCGGCCTCTGGGCCGGCGTCTTTTGTTGTGCGCGTCTCGAGAGGAGCGCCTGCTAGTGCGCGTGGGCGTGGGCGTGGCCGTGCGCGCCGCTCGGCTTGTAGTACGGGTTGGTGCCGGAGGCGTGGTCCGTGACGTCCGTCACTTCCTCGATGTCCGGGACCTGCTGCTTGACCGCGGCTTCCACGCCCTGCTTCAGGGTGGCGGTCGCCATCCCGCAGCCCACGCAGCCGCCGCCAAACTCCACGTACGCCGTGCGGCCCTGCACGCCCAGCAGTTTCACGGTGCCGCCGTGGCTGCCGATCTGCGGGTTCAGGTGCTCGTCGAACAGGTCCTGGATCGCGAACTCTCGAGGATCAGACCAGATCGGGTTGGGGTTCCGGAACTCCAGGCCCTGGTTGCCCTCCTCGTCCGAGAAGAAGTGGATCTCCAGGCCTTCCACGTAGGCCAGGTCGTGCGAGGGGACGAACACGGAGATGCCGTCCGTGGTCTCCACTTCCACGTCCGCCTCGAGTTCGGCGCCCTGCTCCACCAGGCTCAGGAGGTGCTTGAACTGACCACCCGACCGCTCCGCGATCTCCAGGCGGAGGCCGGCGACCGGGTTGGGATGGTTGTCAACCACCTCGGCCAGTTTGGAGTAGGCCGTCTCGGTGAACTTGATGTTGGGGGTGCGCGTTTCGAGTTCGCTCATGATCTGATCCTATCGGATGAGGGCTACCTGTTGAGGCCGGCGGCGTCCGCGCTTGCCGCCAGGTCCAGGATATGCCGCGCTACGAAGGCGGGATCCTGCATCGGGATGAAGTGTGACATTTCCGGCCGCAGCACGTCATGCCCGTCTGCAAACAAGGACGCGAGGTCGGGCCGGGTGGGCGAAGTGGCGAACGGTGGCGCCTCCTCGCCCGGCTGGCGTTGCCGGGCCCGCACCACGCGCACGGGGACGCGCACCTGCGGGATGACCTCGGTCTCCAGGTCCGCCGAGCCGCTACCGGCCGAGCCGTAGATGCTCGCCTCGATCGCCGGCGGGCACGCCAGGACGAAGCCGTCGCCGTCCGGGTTGGGGAGCAGGCCGCCGCGCGCGTAGTCCTCCAGCACGCCGGGAGCCCAGACGTTGTAGGGGAAGCGGTCGCGGAAGCGCTCCACCATCTCCTCCGGGCTGGCCCACTCGTTGCGACGCTTGGCGATGAACTCGAACGCGCCGGAAGGCCTCGCCGCCTCCGGGTCCGCGGAGGCGGGGCCGCCGCGCATCACCGGGTCCAGCAACAGCAGCGAGGCGAAGCGCCCGGGCTCTCGCGCCGCTGCCACGGTGGTGGAGTGTCCGCCCATGGAGTGCCCCACGCCCACCGCGCGCTGCAGGTCCAGGCTGCGCACCACGGCGGCGACGTCAGCACCAAAGTGATCCCACCCGATGGGAGGCTCTGGGTTGTCGCTACGGCCGTGCCCGCGCAGGTCGATGGCGATCACGCGCTGGCCCGGCAACAGTCGGGCCACGGTGTCCCAGGTGCGGGCGTGAAACCCTGTGGCGTGGGTAAGGACGACCGGTCGCCCCTCCCCTGCCCACTCGAACACGGAGAGGACGAGGCCATCCGAGTCGACTCGCAACTCCGAAGGCTCTTCGCCCTCCGGTCGGCTCGCCAACTGCTGCTCCACGGCGTCCGCCACGTGGCACTCCTCCCCCGCATCGGGGCCACAGGTCAATGTCTACTGTCCATGGTATCGGGGCACGGTGGTATCGGAGCACGGTGGTATCGGCGCACGGTGTTCAAGGAACTCAGCGCGTCTCCTCAGCCATCCGCGCCGGCCACAGGCATGGTCCCGAACCGCTGCTCCAGCACGCGACGGCGATACGCGAAGATCGCGGCCAGCCGGCGCCGCACCACCAACTGGTCCACGAGGTCCCCGAACAGTCCGAAGCCCACCTCGTAATGCACGATGTCGCGCATCTCCACGCCGCGCCCGGCTTCGTCCGCCACCTCTCGGAAGCGGTGCTGGTGCTGCCAGAAGGCGTAGGGGCCGCTCCGCTGCTCGTCTACGAACAGGCGGCCGTCCTCCACGCGCGTGATCTCCGTCACCCACGTCACGGGGATGCCCAGGAGCGGCCGCACCCGATAGCGCACGAGCAGGCCCGGTCGCATCACCTCCGGCGCTTCACCGAGGACCTGGAAGCCCATGTCCGGCGGGGTGATCGCGGCCAGGTTTGCGGGACTCGAGAAGAACGACCACGCCTCGTCCAGGCTGACCGGGAGCCGCTGGGTCTCGCTGAACCACCGCATGCCCACGTCGTCCTCCGTCCCGCATCGCCCTCGTCAGGATCGAGGCAGCAACGGAGTCACGACTGGCGTGCCGGCCCCCTGACATGCTCGCTACAGTACCCGCGCAACGTGACCGAGGGAGGATGCCCGTGATCGACCTGACGATGGAACGCCTCGATGGTTCGGAGGAGCCGCTGTCCACGTACGAGGGCAAAGTGCGCCTGTTGGTGAACGTGGCCAGCAAGTGCGGCCTGACTCCGCAGTACGAGGCCCTGGAGCGCCTGCACGAAACCTATGGCGAGCGTGGCTTCACCGTGCTGGGCTTCCCGGCCAACAACTTCGGCGGACAGGAGCCGGGCACGCACGAGGAGATCGCGGAGTTCTGCTCCGCCACCTACGGCGTGCAGTTCCCCATGTTCGGTAAGATCAGTGTGAAGGGCGACGACATCCATCCGCTGTACGAGTACCTCACCACCCTGCCCGAGCCACTGGGCGGCGAGGTGCAGTGGAACTTCCAGAAGTACCTGGTCGACCGAGAAGGCAACGTGGTGGGCCGCTACTCGCCGCGCATGACTCCGGACGACCCGGAACTCGTCGCCGCGATCGAAGCGCTCCTGTAGGGGTTGCGCGAGCCCACCGGGACGCCTCGCAGCGCTCGGCGGGCTAGACATCACGCGCGAGTCCCCAGACACTCGGAGGAGCCTGGCAGGGTAGCTCAGTGGTAGAGCAGCGGACTCATAAGCCGTTGGTCGCGGGTTCAAATCCCGCCCCTGCTACCAGACGAAACTGACGAAGGGCGCTTCCCCCGACATGGGGGCGGCGCCCTTTTCTTTATGTCTTATCAAGTGCCAAGTCGCGGACTCCGATGACGGATCGCCATCCCTTTCGCACGCGGCAGCCGTCCTCCGCAACCCCTCACCCACTCCGTATCCCGCAGGATCGGCTGCACAAGAACTGCGCGGAAGGGGACCATCATGGTTCTGATCCTCTGGTTCATCCTGGCCGTCGTGCTTGCCGTATGGCTGGTGGGCCTGCTGCTGGACGTCGCGGGCGGCCTCATCCACCTGCTGCTAATCGTGGCGCTGGTGGTCCTGCTGATGAACTTGTTCACCAACATGCGTGCCCGCTCGAGATAGCACGAGCCAGGCGACACCATCTCGCCGCGAGGCGCATCCATCGGAAGGACGGCTCCATGCCTGACCTGGACGACGTACTGGAAGTCTTCGTAGGCACGCTGCTGGCGGGCCTGGTGCTGATCCTTGTGGCCCCCCGCCTGAAACGAGGCCAGCGCAAGCAAGGCTGGCTCTAGGGCCGTACCCCGCAGGACCGCGAGGACATCGTGCGGCCCGCCCATGCTGGGCGGGTCGTCTTTGTGCCGGACTCACACGTCCTGAACCAACGCTCCACGGCTGGTGATGAAACATCTCACCGAGCCGGGTCGAGTGATGGGCAGGCATATGACGGCAACGGATGGTATCGGGGTCAGGACGCAGCACGCGGTCAGCGGGCCCGCGCCTCCGGGCATACCTCGCATCCATCCGCCCTCGCCGAAACTGAACGAACGTCGCCCGCTCGGCGCGTACGGCCTGACCTTCCGCATGCTGGAACCGGCCAGCCTGACCGAGGCGGAGGAGGCGGGCGTCATCCAGTTGCTCCGCCTGGCCTTCAACGGCGGTCCGGGCTGGTTCGACCTGCCGGTCGCGCAGATCGACCACTTCCGCTGGAAATTGGCCGACTACCCGTACGAATCTTTTGCCTACCTCGGCGAGTTCGGTGCGGAGATCGTGGGGTTCGGCGGGCGACTCAACCGCCGGTGGCTGGTGAACGGCCTCGAACGGGTGGGGCGCGACGGCGTCGAGGCGGCCCTGCATCCTCGATACCAGAACCAGGGCCTCACCACGCTCCGCCGTGACATCTTCGACGAGTTCGACTACAGCGAGGGCTTCACACTGTCGTTCGCCTCGCACCCGTCGTCGCTGCACAACCGGCGGAAGCGGGGCACGCCCTCTGTAGCCAACCCCATGGAGAACCTGGTGCGGCCGCTGGACGTGGGCAGGCACATCCACCCGCAACACATGGCCAACGGCGCCACAGGAGCGAGCAGCCGCACCCGCATCGCCCTGGAGCGCGGCAGGACGCGCCAGCAGCGGCCGGAGGTCGTGCGCCGGCTGGCGTGGGAGTGGCGCCTCCTGCGTCATCGCCTGCAGCATCGGCCGCTCCACTTCCGTGCCGGCGGCTGGACGATCCGCACCGTCGACGCCTTCGACCAGCGCATCGAGGCGTTCTTCACGGACGCTGCGACTCAGTTCGACCTCATCCAGGTGCGCAACCAGCGGTTCCTGAACTACCGGTACGCGGATCGGCGCGCCGGGCCATTCACGATCCGTCTCGCCGAGGCGGAAGGCCAGATCCTGGGCTACTCCGTGGTGCGGGCCACCTCCGACAGCGGCGTGCTGGCTGACCTGCTGGCGCTGCCCGGCCGGGAGGACGTGGCGGACGCGCTGATCAAGGACGCGCTGACCCTGGCCCGCCAGGCCGGAGCGCCGTCCGTGAGGACGTGGATGATGCGCCACCACCCGTACCACCGGCTGCTGGTGCACGCGGGCTTCATGCAGAATCAGAGCATCGTGGAACCGGGCTATGAGGCGAAGCACATGGATCCGGTGGAACTGGAGTTCCTCGCGGACCCGCAGGCCCGGGTGCACATCGTTATCGGCGACACGGACCACGTGTAGCCGCAGCCCCCACCGAGGGAGACACGAAGGACGGGGGCGGGATGGCGCCCCCGTCCTTCGTTGCGCTCAGTCCACCTGCGCGAGGGCTGGCGGGGAGGCCGTGTCGGACGCAACGGGCGCCTCGGCGTCCACCTGCCTGTCCTCCATCTCGCCGGCCTCGGCGAACTGCTCGTGGTAGAGCGCGGCGTAGAGGCCGTCCGCGGCCAGCAGTTCCGCGTGCGTCCCCCGCTCCACCACCCGAGCGTTGTCGAAGACGTAGATGACGTCCGCCTCCAGCACCGTGGAGAGCCGGTGAGCGATCACCACCGTGGTGCGGCCTCGGGCGAGGCGCGTGGTGGCGTCTCGGATCTCGCGCTCCAGGCGCGTGTCCAGGGAGGCCGTCGCCTCGTCGAAGATGAGGACGGGGGGATCCTTCAGCACCGCGCGGGCAATGGCCACGCGCTGCTTCTGGCCGCCGGAGAGGCGGTAGCCACGTTCGCCCACCACCGTGTCCAGGCCCTCCGGCAGTTCGCGCAGCAGGTCGCCCAGGCCGGCGATGGCGGCGGCCGCCAGCAGTTCCCCGTCCGTCGCGTCCAGGCGGCCGTAGCGGATGTTCTCCCGCAGGGTGTTGTGGAACAGGAACGTCTCCTGCATCACCGCCCCCACGGTGGCCGCGAGCGACTGCAGCGAGAGGTCCCGCAGGTCCGTCCCATCGATGGTGACGCGGCCCCGGTCCGGGTCGTAGAAGCGCTGGAGGAGGTAGGTCATGGTGGTCTTACCCGCGCCGGACGGCCCCACGAGGGCTGCCATCTGGCCGGGGAGCACCTCGAAGTCCACGTCCGCCAGCGAGGGGGTCTCCGCGCCGGGGTAGGCGAAGGTGACGCCCTCCATGCGCACGTGCCCGCGCGGCGCTTCCAGGACGCGTGCGTCCGGGGACTCGATCAACTCGACCGGACGGTCGAGGTACTCGAAGACGCGCTCGAAGAGGGCCAGCGAGGAGATCAGGGTGGTGTTGACGCGGGCGATGGTGGCGAAGGGCTGGAAGACGCGCTGCACCAGGACGGAGAACGCCACCACCGTGCCCAGGTCCACCCCGTCGTTCAGCACCGCCACCCCGCCAACGACGAACACGGCGATCAGCGCGACGGAACCGAAGAGTTCCGTCGCCATGTTGAACCAGCGGCCAGCCATCACGCGCTGGATGGAGAGGCGACGCAGGCGCGCGTTGGAGTGCTCGAAGCGTTCCGTCTCATACTCCTGGCGGCCGAAACTCTTGACCAGCATGGCGCCGGACACGGACAGCGTCTCCTCCAGGTGCGAGGCCATGGTGGCGCTCTCCTCCTGCCACTCCTTCCGCAGGCGTCGCTGGAAGTTGCCGATGCGCTTGGTGGGGATGATCCAGAGCGGCAACGAGGCGGCCGCCAGGAGGGCGATGCGCCAGTCCAGATAGAACATCAGCCCCACCGCGATCAGCAGCGTGACCATGTTCACCATGAACTCCGCCAGCGTGATGGTGACCGCCTGCTCCACCTGGTTCACGTCCGTGGTGACGCGGGAGAGGATCTCGCCCGTCTGGTTCTCGGTGTGGAAGTTGAGCGACTGGCGCTGCAGGTGGGTGTGCAGGCGCGTGCGCATGGCGTACATGACGCCCTGCCCGATCCGCTGGGTGATGAGCGTCTGGGCCACGCTAAGCAGGCCGGCGCCCAGGAACATGCTCCCGGCCAGCAGGCCGTACTTCAGGATCTCGCGGGTGGCGTCCTCCGGTGCACCGACCGTATTCGAGGCCGCCTCGATGGTGTTGACGATGCGGGCGATGACCAGCACCGGCAGCAGTTGCAGTGCCGAGGCCACGACGACCACGGCCAACAGGAGGGCCAGCATCCAGAGATAGGGTCGGAATAGGAGGGCGCTGCGCTTGGCGATTCGGCGGCTGGGCACGGAGGGGACGCGGTAATGCATGCAGCGAGCGTGTGCCGGGCGCGTCAACCACGGCTCAACCAATCGTGCGCACCCTCACAAGACTCGACCTATCGGTCGACGAGTCGCATCACCGAGGCGCAACGCGGCTGCCTCAGTCTTCGATAAGCGCGCGTGCCTGGGTGAAGACGGCGTCCAGCATCTCCTCGGTCAGGCGGCCGGTGAAGGTGTTTTGCTGGCTGGGGTGGTAGCAGCAGATCAACGAGCGCCCGTCCCCCAGGTCCCACTCCGCGCCGTGCCCGAACTTCGGCCGAGGGCGCACGCCGGCCCCCCGGGCGATGAGACCCGCGGCGAAGCCGCCCAGGGCCACCACCACCCGCACCCTCGGAAGCAGCGCCAGTTCGCGGTCCAGGAACGGCGCGCAGGCGTCGCGCTCCTCGGTGGTGGGCTTGTTCGCCGGCGGAGCGCACCGCACGGGCGACGTGACGTAGGCATCCGTCAGCGCCAGGCCGTCTCCTGGCCGCACGGAGGTGGGCTGGTTGGCGAAGCCGGCTCGATGCATGGCGCGGTAGAGCCAGTCGCCGGAGCGGTCGCCGGTGAAGATGCGCCCGGTGCGGTTGGCCCCGTGCGCCGCGGGCGCCAGCCCCACCACCAGCAGGCGCGCCTCCGGGTCCCCGAAGCCCGGCAGCGGCCGCCCCCAGTACTCCTCGTCGCGGAACATCGCGCGCTTCTCGCGCGCCACCTGCTCGCGCCACGAGACGAGGCGAGGACAGCGGCGACACGCCACCACGTCCGCCGCAAGCCGTTCCAGGGAGTCCGCCACGCTGGCACCTTCACCGCAGAGTTCGAGCATCGGGGGAGTTCGAGGGAGTCTCCCCAGCGTACCGCGCCCGCCTCGGAGGTTTCGTGAGTGCGTCAGGCCGGAGCGAAGCGCAGCATCGTGACCGGGCCCTCGTCCTGGAAGACCGGGCGCACGCGCATGCCGATGTGGATCGCCTCGGGCGCCACGTCCACCAGTTCGGTGGTCAGGCGAGGGCCTTCGTCCAGTTCCACCACCGCGATCAACTGCGGCACGTCCTCCGCCCATGCCGGCGCGGTAGGACGCCGTGCGATGGTGAACGTGTAGACCGTCCCTTCCCCGGACACCTCGCGCCATTCGAGGTCGCCCGCCAGTGTGCCGGGCGCGCGGTTGCGCGGGTAGAAGACCCACTGGCCGCTGGAGGGCGAGAACTGCAACAGCACCCGCCCCTGCCGCAGGCCATCCCAGAAGGGTTGCGAGGTGGGCGTGGGCTGGGGCAGCGGTCTGTCCGGCATTCGAGCCTCCCTGAGTCCTACCTGCGTCTTACCTGTGTCTCACCTGCGTCTCACCTGGGTCTCACCTGGTCTTTGGGGTGGGGCCTCGGTCAGTCGCCCCGCAGGACCAGGGCGACCTGCTCGCTCATGATGCCGCCGTTGCCGGAGACAAAGGCGGTGTCGCAGTCACGCACCTGCGCCTCGCCTGCGCGCCGCATGATCTGCCTCGCCCCGTCGCACACGTGCGACATGCCACCCGCCAGGCCCGCCTGCCCGAAGGACAACTGGCCGCCGTGCGTGTTGCAGGGAAAGTCACCTCGGAAGGTCAGGTCGTGCTCGTTGACGAAGCGGGCGCCCTCACCCGGTGCGCAGAAGCCAGCGTCCTCCAGCGTCATCAGCACGGTGATCGTGTAGCAGTCGTAGATCGAGACCATATCCACGTCCGCCGGCGCCGCCTCCGCCATCTCGAACGCACGCCGCGAGGCGGGCCCGATGGGCGTGCGCAGCAGGTCCTCCGCGTAGGTCGGCGTCTTGAACGCCAGGTGCTCGCCGAACCCGCTCACCCACACCGGCCGGTTGCGGCCCCGCCGGGCGACCTCGGCGCTGGCGACCACCACGGCCGCTCCACCGGAGGCCGGCATCACGATCTCCAGCAGGTGCAGCGGATCCGCGATCATCGGGCTCGCGAGCACGTCCTCGATGGTGATCGGCTGGCCGTGGAAGATCGCGTCCGGGTGCGCGCCGGCGTTCGTGCGCTGGTCCACAGCGATCTTGGCCAGCGCCCGTGGGTCGTACCCGTACTGGTGCGCGTAGCGCTGCGCGATCATCGCGTAGCCCGCGTTCTGCGCCACGTTGCCGTAGGGAATGTCGAACTCTGCCTGCGGGGAACCCCAGCGGTCGCTGGAAGCGCCATACCTGCTCGCCGGCGCTCGGACGGCGTCCTCGGGCGGCGGCGGCGCGGGCATGGAGGGCGTCACGCAGAGCACCACGCTCGCCGCGCCGAGTTCGATCGCCGCTGCGGCGCGCCACACCATGCCGGTGGCCGTGGCGCCGCCCAGGTCCACAAACTCCGCGAAGTTGACGGGGATACCCAGGTACTCCGCCACCGTGGACGGCACGAAGGACGCCGACTCCCGCAGCCCCGAGGTGCAGATGCCGTCCACCTCGCGCGGGTCGATGCCGGCATCGTCCAGCGCCGCACGGGCGAGGTCCGCCCACTGCTCCAGCATGAACTGATGCGGGCCAGCCGGCCGGCGTTGTGGCTTCCACTCGGCGATCCCGGCGATGGCCGCCGTTCCACGCAATCCCATGGCCTCACCCCGCGCTCGATATTCCGTGCCGGCGTCGATCGCCGTGAGACTACCAGCCCCGGAGGGCCCTCGGCGTACCGGACGGGCCGAGCGCTACGCGCGCGTCTGCGGGCGATGCGAGCAGGTCGAACGCCTCCGCCGCCACGCGCTCGACCTCGATCTCGTCGAGCAGGGTGGACTCGTGCGAGCACTCGGACTCCACGAGGCGGCGCCCGCACTCAGAGCAGGCAAGGTCCCACGCGAGGACGGCGCGATGCCGGTCTGCCGGGCCGATAGGGCCGGCCGTCAGCAGGTTCGGCCCCCAGAACAGCGCCAGCGTCCGCCGGGCCACCGACCGCGCCAGGTGCGCCGGCCCGGAGTCGTTCCCCACGTGCAGCGCGACCCGGTCGAACAGGCCCAGGAGCGCCGGGAGGCTGAGACGCCCGCCCAGGTCAACGGCCGGCCGGCGCATCTGGCTCAGCACCTCCGCTGTCAACTCCCGCTCCGCCTCCGCGCCGACGATATACACCGTGGCGCCCGCCTCCACGAGGCGGTCACCCAGCGCCGCGAACCGCTCCGCACGCCAGCGTCGACGCGGACTTCCTGCCCCCGGATGCAGCGTCACCTCGAACGGCCGAGGCGGGCCGGTGGCTTCGAGCGCCGCCCGCCGGTCCGCGCTCGTCACCGCCAGCGAGGGGGCGAGTCCGCGGGGTTCCGCGCCCACCAGCGCCACCAACTCCTGCCAGCGCAACGCCTCCGAGTGCAGGTAGACGTGCGGCATCCACAGGTCGAGGGCCTCCGCGTCGGGCGTGCGGCACCCCAGGGTGACTCGGGCGCCCAGCCGCAGCACGAACGGGTTGGAGTGCCGCCCACCGCCGTGCATCTGCACCGCCAGGTCGAACCTGCGCGCGCGCATGGCCTCGAAGAATCGCTCCACCTCCGCCTGCGGGGCGACCTCGCCGGGCACGTCCCGTACGCCGGGAAACGGCGGCACCACCACCATTTCGTCCCACGGCCCGGGGCGCCCCCCGAGCAGCGCGACGTGGGCGGGGGCGCAGAGCAGCGTGACCGAGGCGTGCGGGTACGCCTGGCGCAGCGCGTGCAGGGCCGGCAGCGCGAACACGAGGTCGCCGAGGCCGCCCGCACGCAACACGGCGATGCGCTCCACCCCCGGGATGCGCTGGCCTCGGACGGACGGAGGCGGCTCGTGCGGAGCGATGGGCGTGCTCGGAAGCGCGGCGGTCGTGCCATTCACGGGAGGGCGCGCGCGCGACCTCGGCGCCCCGCCCTGGGACGCGCCCGGGTGCGCGTGAGGTTGCGAGGCGTCCAGCGCTGTCCGTCGGAACCGTCGCCGCATGCCCTCACGTCCTTCGTTCGCGCCCTGCTAGCGGTGGGCTAGCGGTGGGCTAGCGGTGGGCTAGCGGTGGGCTAGCGGTGGACCGCCGAGGGGACGCTGCGGGAGAAATGCCTGCAGACGCATAACGGGCGCCGTGGGAGCGTTGCATCGCGCTCCGCTTTGCGACGGAGGGGCGCTATGTTCGATCGGCGGGAAGCGGAAAGGCTAGGCATGCGGCTGACGCGACGCGCGTTCCTCAACGGCACGGGGGCTGTCCTGGTGGCGGCCATCGCCGCGCCCCTCATCCAGGCGTGCGGAGGGGACGAGGAACCCCAGGTGCAGGTGAACACGCCCACCGCCACTCCCACCGAGGCCCCCCCGGAGCCCACGCCCACCTCGACCGTCACGCCAGAGCCAGAGGTGGGCTTCAACCCGGATCTGCACCTCTTGGTGGACAAGGACCGAGCGCTGCCGGACGGCTTTGTGCCCCCCGACCTGGAACCGATCCCGGCGTCCTGGCACATCCCGGAGTTCGGCGGCCTCCAGTTGCGCGCCCCCGTGATCGAGGCGCTGGCGCCCATGCGTGCGGCCGCCGCCTCGGACGGCGTGGACCTGCTGATCCGCTCCGCCTACCGCTCCTACGACGAGCAGGTCGTCACGTTCCAGTACTGGGTGGACACGCTGGGCGAGGAGCAGGCGAGGCGTGAGAGCGCGGTGCCCGGCCACAGCGAGCACCAACTGGGGACCACCATGGACTTCGCCGCGCCGGACAACGGTTGGGCCCTGGTGGAATCGTTCGCGGACACGGCGCCCGGCCTCTGGCTGGCCGACCACGCCCATGAGTACGGCTTCGCCCTCTCCTACCCCCGCGACGGCGAGGCGATCACCGGTTACATCTACGAGCCCTGGCACTACCGCTACATCGGCGTGGAGGCCTCGATGCCCTGGCGCGAGTCCGGGCTCACGCTGATCGAGTTCCTGGAGGGCCTGCAGGAGCAAGCCTGACCGCCGCCCTGGCGGACGGGTCAGCCCACCCCCATGCCGCCGTCCACCGGCAGCGAGACGCCGGTGATGAACTGCGCCTCGTCCGAGTGCAGGAAGAGCGCGGCGTAGGCCACGTCCCACCCGCTCCCCATCATCCCGCCCAGGGGGATGCGGGCATTGCGCGAGGCGACCACCTCGTCACGAGGCATCCCAGCGTTGACGCGCGCCTCGATCGCCATCGGCGTGTTCATCAGGCCGGGGAGGATCGCGTTGACGCGGATGAGGTCGGGCGCGTACTGGCCGGCCAGTTGCTCCGTGAGGCCGATCACGCCCATCTTGGACGTCTTGTATCCCACCCACGGGTACGCATGCCGCGCCGCCATGGACGAGATGTTCACGATGGAGCCGCCGCCCTGTTCCTGCATCACCGGGATCGCCCATTTGCAGGCCAGCCACATGCCGCGCAGGTTGATCTGGAAGATGCGGTCCCAGCCCTCCACGGACAGGTCCGTCGCCGGAGCATCACCGATGCCCACACTGCCGCCCACGTTGTTGTGGAGCAGGTCCAGGCCTCCGAAGCGCTCCACCGCGGCCTCGATGAAGGCGCGCACCTGGTCCTCCTCGCGGATGTCGGCAGCCATCGCCTCCGCCTCGCCGCCCTCGGCGCGGATCTTGTCCACAGTCTGCTGGGCGCGGGCCAGGTCTGCGTCCACCACCAGGACGCGGGCGCCCTCGTGCGCGAGGAGGAGCGAGGTCGCCTTGCCGTTGCCGATGGTCTCGCCCGGCGTCTGGCCGCCGCCGACCACCACCGCCACCTTGTCCTGCACACGTCCTGCCATGCTGTCCTCCTCTGCACGCTCGCTGCGGCGCGCGCATCGTAGCGGAGCGGGGCGCCGGGTAGCGGAGCGGGGCGCCGGCCATGCGTCGCACCCCGCGCGCACCACATTCGTGTTCCCGTCCGCTATCCTCTGGGCGACGTGAGGAGGGAAAACGATGTCCCAGGGGAGCGCTCCCGAAGTCACCACCACCCGAGGCCGGCTCCGGGGCGTCATGCAGGAGGGCCTCGCCGTGTTCCGAGGCGTCCCGTACGCCGCTGCCCCGGAGGGCCCTCGACGCTTCCGCGCACCTGAGCCCGCCGAGGCCTGGGAGGGCGTGCGCGACGCAACCACGCTCGGCGCCGCCGCCCCGCAGCCGCCACGCCAAGGGGTGGCCTCGATCTTCGCGGGGGCCTTCAGCGCCGGCGACCTGCCGGTCAGCGAGGACTGCCTCAACCTGAACGTCTGGACGCCCGGCCTGGACGACGCCCGACGCCCGGTGATGGTGTGGGTGCACGGTGGCGGCTTCCGCACCGGCACGGGCGCCTCGCCGATGTACGACGGCGCCACGCTGGCGCGCCGGGGCGACGTGGTGGTCGTGACGTTCAACTACCGCCTGGGCCCCGTGGGCTTCCTGTACGCCGAGGAACTGGGAGGCGCCAACTTCGGCCTGCTGGACCAGGTGGCGGCGCTGCAATGGGTGCAGGATGAGGTCCGCGCGTTCGGCGGCGACCCGGACAACGTCACGATCTTCGGTGAGTCCGCCGGCGGGAAGAGCGTGGAGACGCTCCTGGGCACTCCCGCCGCCCGCGGGCTCTTCCACCGCGCTATCGTCCAGAGTTCCCACGACCCACCGATGGGCGTGGAGCAGGCCACGGGCGCCACCTCGCAGTTCCTCGCGGAGGTGGGCCTCACCCAGCCGGACGCCGAGCGCCTCCGCGCGATGCCGCTGAACGACCTCATCGCCGCACAGGTGCGCCTGGCGGAGGCCGCGATGGCCGCCGGCGCGGGGGGCGTCCTGGGCGCGGGCGCCTCCTTCGGCCCCGTCGTGGACGGCGACGTGCTGCCGGCCCATCCGCGCGAGGCGACCGCGGCAGGCTCTGCGGCGGACGTGACCCTGCTGATCGGCACGAACCTGGACGAATCGCGTCTCTTCGGCGCGGCGGCCCCCGGCATGGCTGACATGGACCGGCCCGCGGCCCTCGCGCGTATCGCCGCCACCCTCACCGCCGGCGACGAGGCCCGCGCGGCCGCAACGTACGAGGCGTACCGGGCGGCACGGGAGCAGCGAGGGGACCGCCACGCACCGGTCGACGTGTGGTTCGCGGTGCAGACCGACCGCACCTTCCGCTACCCCTCGATCCTGGTGGCGGAGGGGCAGGCGCAGCACCAGCCCGCGACGTACATGTACCTCTTCACGCAGCCCTCGCCGCTGTACGAGGGTGTCCTGGGCTCTTGCCACGCGCTGGAGATCCCCTTCGTGTTCGGCACAAACCGGGGCGAGTTGCTGCCGCTGACTGGCAAGGGCGACGCAGTGGAGGCCCTGGCCACGGCGATGCAGGACGCGTGGATCGCCTTCGCCCGCACCGGCGACCCGAACCACGGAGGGCTACCGCTGTGGCCAGCGTTCACCGACCGGCGGCGCGCCACCATGGTGCTCGGCAGCCAGCAGGACGTTGCCTACGGCCCGCTGGAGGCGGAGCGCCAGGCGATGGCGGAGGTGTTCCCGCCCCTTCGGTAATCCCGCGTCCCGCTACAGCCCCTGCTCCGAGCGCCACCGGCGGATCCAGCCGGCGTGCTGCGCCTCGTGGTCGCTAAGCAGGCCGGCCTCCCCGTAGCGCGAGCCGTCCAGCCCCACGTCCGAGGCGGCGGCGATGGCGTCCAGCAGCCCCTGGTGCGACTGGTCGAGTTCCCACCGCACCTGCTCCAACGACAGGTCGCGCCGCAGGGCGTGCGTGACCTGGCCCAGCGGGTCATGCTGCGCCTCGTCCATGCGCCACGCGGAGGCCCATCCCGCAGAGATGCGGAGCACCTCTGCCGCCCGCACCTCGTCCCAGAGCGCGATGTGGGCCAGGTGGTCCTTCACCGACCAGCCGTCCAGCGGTGGCTCCACCAGGCGGGCGTCCTCGATGCCCGCGATCGCCGCCAGGAGGTCTGCCCGCATGTCGCGGTAGTGCCGCAGAAGGGCGTCGCGGTCGTACGCCATGTGACGCGCTACTCCTGGATGCTCAGGGCGCCCGTGGGGCAGGCGTGCACCGCGTCCATCAGCGCCTCGCGGTCCTCTTCCGGGAACTCCTCCGCTGTGGGGACGGGAATGTCCTCCTCGTCCGGCTGCAGGAGGCGAGGCTGAACCATGTAGCACTGGCCCGAACTCATACAGGTATCGCGGTCCACCACCAGCCGAGGCATGCTCGATCGCCTTTCCTCACCCGCCCGTGCGGGTGGTCACGCGTAGCGGCAGGCGCTCCAGGCCTCGGAAGGCGCCGCCGCCTCGCCATTCCGCCTGCGCCGGGTCAACGGCCAGGCGGATGTCCGAGTAGCGGTGGAAGAGCCGCTCGAGCGTCAGGCGAGCCTCGTTACGGGCCAGGTTGGCGCCCAGGCAGAAGTGGATGCCGCCGCCAAACGAAAGGTAGCGAATTTCATCACGTGTGATGTCAAAGCGGTCCGGATCCTCCACCACCTCGGGATCGCGGTTGGCGGAGATGACGGAACCGCTGACCGAGACATGCTGGCCCACGGGACAGCCGGCCACCTCCTGCGGGTGCGCCGTGGTGCGGCCGGTGCCGAGCACGGGCGGCGTGTAGCGCAGCATCTCCTCCACCGCGTTCGCCATCAGTTCCGGGCGCTCGCGCAGGGCCTCCACCTGGCCGGGGTGCGAGAGGAGCGCCAGCAGGCCGTTCCCCAGCAGGTCGGTGGTGGTGAGGTTCCCCGCGTTCAGCAGGAGCCCCAGCATGGTGAGGGTCTCCTCGTGCGTGAGGCGGTCGCCCTCCTCCTCCGCGAGCACGAGCGCGGAGATGAGATCCTCGCCGGGCGCTTCGCGGCGCTGGGCGACCACTCGGTCGAAGTAGGCGCGCATGGCCTGGCGCGCGGCGCGGCCGCGGCGGATGCGGTCGTGGTCGTCCGGCCGCAGGTCGCTGTTCACCATGGTGAGCGACCACTGCTTGAACTGCGCACGGTCCTCCGGATCCACCCCCAGCATCTCCGAGATCACGATCACCGGCAGTGGGATCGCAAGGGCCTCCATGAAGTCGATCTCATCCTGGCCGGCCACCTCGTCCAGCAGGCGGTCCGCGATCTCCTCGATACGCGGCGTCAGCGCCTCCACCGCGCGAGGCGTGAAGGCGCGGTTCACGAGGCGGCGGAGCCGGTCGTGCTCCGGCGCGTCCAGGCCCAGGATGCTGGGCGCGGCGCTGGCCATCGGATTCTCGTCCGGCAGCACCCCCACACGACGAGGGTCGTCCGGGGCAAGTTTGCGGACGTCCTTGAACACGTCCTTGCTCCGCAGCAGCGCTTCCACGTCCGCCCACCGGGTAAGGACCACGCGGGGCCCCTGGTGCGCCTGGTAGACGTGGACGCCGCCGTCCTCGCGCATCTGGCGCAGCACCTCGTGCGGGTCTGCGACGTAGTCCACGGAGGTCGGGTCGTACCCGCCGGGCGCGTGGCGGAGGCCCTCCACGCGCGGGTCCGCTGCTGGGTCCTGGGTGCGGTCGTCCGTGGCCGTCATCGGAGGCCTCCTTGCCGGAGCCGCGGGGCCGGCGGGATCAGGCGCCCTTCTGGATCGCCGACTCCAGCGTGTACTCGTAGTAGGTGATCGCCTCGCTCACCGCGAAGCGGTCGCGCATGAACTCGATACGGGGCTTCTTCTGCATGACCGACTCAAGGGTGAGGTTCGCGCCCAGCGCCGGCCAGCGCATGACCGCGGGCATCTGCCGCCCCGGACGCGGCTCGATGGTCTCGTCCAGCATGTCCGGGTGCTTGTTGAGCAGGTAGAGGTAGGCGTCCGCGAGCACCCTCACCGCCTCCGTGCCGTTGCCAGAGCGCATGGCGCTGTACGCCTTCTCGATCTGGGCGCGCAGGTCGGCATCCTGGACCTGGTCTGGCTTCGGCATTCCCGTCCTCCGGCTGTTTCCCTCTGGCTCCTGGATGTCGCCCCTAGATCGAGGAGTTGATGGGGAACTCGACTCCCTGGAGTTGCTCCTCCCGCCACTTGCGGTGGACGGTCTCGTGGCGTTCCTTGAACTCCGGCAGCAACTGGCGGCCGAAGGTGTCAATGGACTCCATGATGTCCTCGTGCTTCCGGTCGCCGGCCTGCGCCACGAAGATCATCACGTCCAGGTGCCGGTCCTCGTACATCTTGAGCGTGGTACGCAGGCGATCCACCGTGCCAATGGCGTTGCCCGAGCGCGCCGCGCGGTAGAGGGCGCGCTGCACTTCCTCCTTCGGCTCGCCCTCGCGGATCTCGTGCTCGGGGAGGAAGCCGGTGCGGGCCTGGCGCTGCTGCGCCTCCACCTCGGACGACTCGTCGCGGTACTTGCGGTAGACGTTGCCGGCGCCCACGGGGTGCTTCCCGCCGGTCATGGGGTTGTAGTAGTAGCCCAGGGAATAGGAGAAGAAGCCGGGGCCGTTGGCGCTGCGACGCAAGGCTTCCTCGTCCGTAGGCCCCATCATGAAGGTGTTGAGGACGGCCAGGCCCGGGTTGATGGCATGGCCGATGGGCATCAATTCCTCCCGCACCAGGCGGTAGTACTCCTGCGTGCGCTCCCCCAGTTCGTCCGGCGTCTCGAACCCAAACCCCAGCGACCCCATCCCGAGGCGGGCTGCCACCATGGTGGTCTCACGACGGGACGCAGCCACCCACAGCGGCGGGTGCGGCTTCTGCAGCGGCTTGGGCACCACGTTGCGGGCGGGCATGGAAAAGAACTCGCCCTCGAACCCCGGGTACGGTGTGGAGGTCATCATGTTGGTGACCTCGCGCGTCGCCTCCTCCCACATGGCCTTCTTCAGGCCGCGCTCCACGTTGAACCCGCCCAGTTCCATCTCAGACGCGGACTCGCCGCTGCCGAACTCCACCCGTCCGTTCGAGATCAGGTCGAGCGCGGAGATGCGCTCGGCGACGCGGGCGGGATGGTTGTAGGCGGGCGGCGTGAGCACAATCCCGTGACCCAGGCGGATGTTCTTCGTGCGCTGGGAGAGCGCCGCCATCATCAGTTCTGGCGCGGAGGAGTGGGAGTACTCCTCCAGGAAGTGGTGCTCCACCTCGAAGACGTAGTCGAAGCCCAGTGAGTCGGCCAGTTCCACCTGGTCCAGCATCTCGTGGTAGATGCGGTGCTCCGCGTCCGGGTCCCACTGGTCGCCGTCGTACGGCTTGGGCAACTGCAGTTCGTAGAAGAGCCCGAATTTCACTGAGGTCCTCCAAGCACCGGTCGGATAACGTTCTCCGGAGTCGCGGGCACGAATCCTTGCACCCGCTCGTACGGCATGTCAAACGTTGTGCGCCTCACCCTCCCCCGCTCACTCCGGTCACCGGCGCCGGCAGCAAGGGCGGCGCCATCCCGTCCACGATCGCCCGCAGGCGGTCCGCCACGCGCTCCCGGTATTCCGGGTGGGTCAGGATGTAGAAGCGGCCCTCTCGCATGGCCTCCACCACGACCTCCGCCACCTCGTCCGGCGACATGCCGTCGCGCGCCCAGTGCTCGATGGAGGCCTGGCGTCGCGCGAGCACCTCGGCAGAGGGCACGCCGTCGTTCCGCAGCGCCGCCGGGCGGTTGCGGTCGGACTCGATGATGCGCGTGGCGATGAGGCCGGGGCACAGCACAGACACCCCCAGCCGGGAACCGGCGGCCTGGAGGTCGTAGTACAGGCCCTCGGTCAGGCGCGTCACGCCGTGCTTCGTGACGCCATAGATCGAGCCGCCTCCCGTGCCCAGGCCCAGCACGGAGGAGGTGTTGACGATGTGCCCCTCCTCGCCGTGTTCGAGCATGGAGGGCACGAACGCCTGCAGGCCGTGGACCACGCCCATCAGGTTCACACCCACCACCCAGGCCCAGTCCTTCTCAGTACTCGCCCACAGCGGGCCGCCCCCGCCACCGGACACGCCCGCGTTGTTGCACAGCACGTGCACGCGCCCGAAGCGCTCCAGCGCCGCGTCCCGCAACGCCTCGACAGCGTCGAGGCTGGCGACGTCCGTCTCCACGGCCAGCACCTCCGCGCCGACCTGTTGCAGTTCGGCCGCGGCCAGCGCCAGCGCTTCCTTCTCCACGTCCGCCAGCACCACGCGCATGCCCTCCCGGGCAAAGCGCGAGGCGAGCCCGCGGCCAATGCCGCTCGCGGCCCCGGTCACGACCGCCACCTTGCCTCGAAAGTCACGCATCGCGGGCCTCTCTCGTGCATCCGTCCTAGACAGCCGGAACGTCGGACAGCAGGACGCCCAGAGCCCAAGTCCCGGGGGGCACCCAGTAGCGAGGCGGAACGTAACACACCTGTTGTTCCTCATTGCTCGGCCGCGAGGGCGCGACGCCTCGAGGCGGTGGGGAGGCTAGAGCGTGGGGACAGCGCCCACGGAGGGGCGCTCGATCCAGCGCGAGAGGGGGAGGCGCGTCAGGGGCGGGGGTTCCTCGCCGCCCAGCCACGCGATCATCATGCGCGCCGCCACCACGCCCAGTTCCGCCACGTCGATGTGGATGGCGGCCAGCGGTGGCGTCATCAACTCGTCCATCCACCGCGAGTCCAGGTAACTCGCCAGCGAGACGTCCCGAGGGAACTCCAGGTCCCACGAACGGAGCACGTCGACCACGGTGGGCATGAAGCGCTGGTCGCAGATCAGCGCCGTGGCCGGCGGGTCCGCCTCGCGCTGCACGCGCAACGCCTCCACCACCTCTGCCGCGCTGGCGGTGCCGGCCAGCCGAGACACGCGCACCACCGTCCCGTCCGGCAACCGGCGCGACCGAGGCGGCCGCAGTCCGTAGCCCTCCGTCAGCAGCGCGATCGCACGGTGGCCGTGGCGGGCGAGCGACTGGAACGCATCCGCGAAGGCCGGCCGCAGATCCACGTTCACCAGCGGCAGGTCCTCCGCTCCTTCGCCGGCGGAGATCATCGCCAACACGGGGATGCCCTGCCGGCCAAAGTCAGCGATCTCCGTGCCTATGCCGTCCGGCCGGCTCACCAGCAGGCCGTCCACTCGGCGATGGAGCAGGTGGCGCAGGGCATCACGGTGACGCGTCGCGTCGCCACGGGCGCTCGTGACCAGCAGGTGGTAGCCGCCCTCGTGCGTCCCCTGCCCCAGGCCATCGATCAGGTCGAGCGCGGCCGGTGTGTCCAGGCGGCCGAACGCCAGGCCCAGGTCCATCGTGCGCGACGTGCGGAGCGAGCGGGCAGCGAGGTTGGGCTGGTACCCCACCTGCATGGCCGCGGCGCGCACGCGTTCCACCAGGTCGCGCCGCACCCGACGCTGGCCGTTCAGCGCGCGCGACGCGGTGCTCACGGACACGCCGGCGGCCTCCGCCACCTCCCGCAGCGTCGCGCCGCCCGTCGCACCGTCCACGAAGGTCGTCATCACATCCAGCGTACGCCCGCCTCGGAGTGTGGGCACGCCCCGGCAGGAGCCGTCCCGTTGTGAGGCACAGGTAGGCGTTGCGAAAACGCAACGCGACATCTGGTAGGCTCCGCCCTGCACACGGCTTCAGGCATGCCGCTCGTGGATCGCGCGCCAACGCTCGCTCCGCCTCGCTGCTGCCTTGCCCGGCGGAGCAACGGCTGCGCGGGGAGGACCGAAGGAGGACGGATGGGTGGGCCACTGGAGGGCGTACGCGTACTGGACCTGTCGCAATGGCAACAGGGGCCGTACGCCACCGTCCTCCTCTCTGACATGGGCGCAGACGTCATCAAGGTGGAGCGCCCCCACTACGGCGACGCCGGACGGCACGCCCTGGGCGGCTACGACAACGACCGCCCCGCCCCCGACTTCTTCGCGCACAACCGCGGCAAGCGCGGCATGACCATCCAGTTGTCCCACCCCCGCGGACGGGAGTTGGTGCTGGACCTGGCGCAGCACGTAGACGTGCTCGTGAGCAACTTCCGGCCCGGCGTGATGGAGAAGTGGGGCCTCACCTACGGCGACCTCCGGCAGGCGAACCCGCGCCTGGTCTACGCCTACGCATCCGGCGTAGGCCGCCACGGCCCGGAGGTCGACCGGCCGATGTTCGACATCGTTGCGCAGGCGATGGGCGGCATCATGAGCGTGAACGGCGAGGACGGCGCGGCGCCCACTCCCGTGGGCACGTTCATGGGCGACCAGGTGGGCGCCACCATGCTCGCCATCGGCATCCTGGGGGCGCTCCTCGCACGAGAGCGCACGGGCCGAGGCCAGGCGATCGACGTGTCGCTCCTCGGATCGCAGGTGGCGCTCCAGTCGTTCGAGATGACGCACTACCTGTTCACCGGCGAGACGCCGCGGCGCGCGGGGCGTGGGCATCCGCACGCGGGCATCCTGTGGAACACCTTCCCCGCCTCGGACGGCTACTTCGCCATGGCGGGGGTGCGCGAGGACCGCTGGCCGGCCTTCTGCGCGCTCGTCGGCCGCGAGGACCTCGCAACGGACGCACGGTTCGACACGCCCGAGCACCGCGACCAGCACCGGGGCGCGCTGCTGGCGCAACTGGACGAGGTCTTCCGCAGCCAGCCGGTGCAGCACTGGACGCAGGCCCTCAAGAAGATCGACATCGCCTGCGGGCCGGTGCAGGACTACGCGCAGGTGGCGCAGGACCCGCAGGTGCTGGCGAACGACTACATCACGGAGATGGAGCACCCCCGGATGGGGCCCATCCGCCTGGTGAACACCCCCATCGCCCTCAGCGACACGCCGCTGGCGCCGCAGGGCGCGGAGCCGGTGCTGGGCCAGCACACCGAGGAGATCCTGCTGGAACTCGGTTACGACTGGCCCGCCATCACCGAACTGCGCGAGGCCGGCGCGATCTAGCGCTGGCCAGGAGACACCCAACCCGACAAGGTCGAGAGAGGAAGGCCGCCCATGGCCGGCTACACGTTCGAGCACCTGGAGGTCACGGTGGAGGCGGGGGTGGCCACGCTCCTCCTGAACCGACCGGACAAACTCAACGCCATCAACCTGGCGATGATGATTGAACTGCGGCGCGCCTTCGCCGAACTGGACGAGGACCGCGACGTGAAGGTGGTGGTGCTGCGGGGCGCGGGCCGCGCCTTCTGCGCCGGCGCCGACCTCGACTGGTCGGAGAGTCTCGGGCCGGAGGGGCGCGTGGAGTCCAACCGGCTAGGCCAGAAGACGTTCGACATGATGGAGCGGATGGAGACTCCCGTGGTCGCGGCCGTCCACGGCTACGCCCTGGGTGGAGGGCTGGAGTTGGCCCTGGCGGCCGACTTCATCGTCTGTTCGGACAACGCGCAGATGGGGCTGCCGGAGATCACGCTCTCCGCGGACCCGCCGTACCGCCCCAAGATCACGGAGGACGGCGACCCGGACCAGCCCGAGTTCGGCGGACAGGCTCCCGGCTGGGGCGGCCCGAAGCGCCTCCCGGAGCGCGTGGGCAAGGCCATGGCGAAGCAGATGATGCTCACCGGCGACCGCGTGGACGCGCCGCGCGCCCTGCGCATCGGCCTCGCCAACGAGGCATGGCCGCAGGACGAGTTCGACGAGCACGTGGCCGAACTCGCCCGCCGCATGGCGGCGATGAACCGCTACAACCTGCGGCTGGCCAAGGAACTGGTGAACGCCGGCTACGACATGCTGGAGCCCCACCCCGGCTGACCCGCGCTCCGAAGCGAACCCGACACTCCGAGGCGAACCGAGAGGCCTGTTCCATGATCGACTTCAAGCGCATCGACCACATCGGCATGGTGGTCGCGGACCTGGAGGCGCAGGCGGCGCTGTTCTCCGACCTGCTCGGCCTGGAACGCCTCGGCGAATGGGAGGACGAGGCGGATGCGGCGCGCGGCATCACGTTCGCGCTGCCGGAGGGCGACCTCCACTGGGAGGTGAGCGCACCCACGGCCCCGGACTCCCCCCTGCAGGCCTTCCTAGAGAGCCCTCGCGGCCCCGGGCTGCACCACATCACCTTCGAGGTGGCCGACCTGGAGGCGGTGCGCTCAGCACTTCGCGCCCTGGGTGTACGCGAGGCGGACGGGAGCAACGGGGAGCGCGTGCTCGTCAGCGCGGACGGCGCCGGTGAGGGCCTGCAAATGCGCTTCCGCGCCACGCTGCCAGCCCTCACCCCACCCGTGGCCGGCCAGCCTGCGGACCGCCGAGCCGGGGACGAGCAGCCGTCACTGGGCATCGAGGCGCTGGACCACGTGTCCACCGCCTACCGCGACCGCGACGAACTCTCGCGGCACTACGGACGGCTGCTGGGTATGCGCCAGGTGTGGCGCACCCCGGACGGCGCCTGGCCGGACTTCGCCGACTGTGTGCTGGAGATGCCCGGCGGGCAGATCGGCTGGGAGGTCATCCAGCCCGTCGGCGACGACTCGTTTATCACGAAGTTCCTGGACGCCCGCGGCCCCGCCCCGCACCACGTGGCCTTCCGCGTGCGCGACTTCGATGCCGCCCTCGCGGCCTGCGAGCAGCGAGGCGTCCCCACGTTCGACGTGCACGACGACCAGACGGACGGCCACCGCTGGCGCGACGCCTTCATCCACCCCCGCCATACGGGCGGCCTGCTCACCCAGATCTTCTGGGAGGCACACCCCGGCGTGTGGGAGCGCTCGGACAAGGTGCGGCCGGAGGGCTACATCGCCTGACGGCCTAGCCTCGCGGGAGGCCCAGCCCGCGCGTCGCGATCACGTTGCGCTGGATTTCGGATGAGCCGGAGAAGACCGTGTGCGCGACGGAGCCCACGTAGTCGCGCACGAAGAAAGCGTCCAGAGGCGCCGTGGCGCGGTCCCAGATGCCGCCGTAGAGGCCGAAGGCCTTGGTGCCGGTGCGGGCCAGCGCCTGGTGAACTTCTGAACCGAACAACTTGTTCACGGACGCCTCGTAGTTGGGGATCACCTCGTGCGCCTGCATGGAGACCGTGCGCAGCGCGAAGTTGTGCAACACCTCGGTCTCGATGAAGCGGTCGCTCATCTCCAGTCGCACGGTGTTGCGCCAGTCGCTGCGCACCGCGGCCGACGCGTCTCCGCGCTCCTCGGCGCCCCCATCCCCGGCGCTTCGTCCCCCGGCGCCGTCGTCCGAAGCGCACCGTCCCACGACCTCGATGAGGTCCTCGAGCGCCTTGCGGTAGCCCACCGCCCCGCCGATGCCGGAGCGCTCGAAGTCGAGCATGGCCATGGCCACGTACCAGCCCCGATTCTCCTCGCCCACGCGCTGACTGGCCGGGACGCGGACGTCCTCGAAGAACGCCTCGTTGAAGGGCTCCTGGCCGGTCATGTCCGTGAGTGGGCGCACCGAAATCCCGCGCGTCTCGGTGTCGAAGATCAGGAACGTGATGCCTCGGTGCTTGGTTTCGGCATGGGGATCGGTGCGGACGAGGGCGCACATCCAGTCCGCGTACTGGGCGCCGGAGGTCCAGATCTTCTGGCCGTTGATGACGTACGTGTCGCCGTCCCGGTCCGCCCTCGTGGCCAGCGCCGCCAGGTCCGAGCCCGCGCCCGGCTCCGAGAACCCCTGCGCCCAGGCCACCTCGCCGCTGAGGATGCGCGGCAAGTGCTCGCTCTTCTGCTCGGCCGAGCCGTACACGATCAGCGTGGGGCCGATCAGCGACACGCCGATGCCCCCCACCATGGGCACCCGCGCGTTCGCCATCTCCTCGTTGTAGATGAACTGTTCCAGGACGCCGAGCCCGCCCCCCCCGTACTCCCGAGGCCAGTGCGGCGCCACCCAGCCCCGCTCGGCCAGCGCCGCGCCCCACTCCTGTGCCGCGGCGCGGCGCACCGGATCGTCGGAGATGCGGTCGGCAGGCCAGTTGTAGCCGGGGATGTCCTCCGGCTCCACGCTCTGCTCTGCCTCTAGGTCGGGCGGGTAGCCCTGCGGGAAGCGTTCGCGGATGAAGTCGCGCACCTCGCGACGGAACGCTGCTTGCTCGGGCGTGTCTGCCCAGTCCATGACAACGAGTCCTCACCGTGCGGGCCCGGCTCCTCCGTCCAGGGCCTCCTCCTACCCTACCGGGTGCGTTCCACCTCGGACGGCCTCGAGCGAGGCGGGCGCGCCCTCGGACATGCAAAGGCGCCACGCGGGTTGCGTGGCGCTCGGGGTAACGGGAAGCCGGTGTCCCTGCGAGGGCCGCGAGGCGTCAGGCCTTGCGGCGCGTCTTGCGGGCGGCGGGTGCCGCGCCCTGCTGCACCACGTGGGTCAGTTCGTGCGCCAGCAGTTCCTTGCCGCCACGCGAGCCGGCGTTCAGCCCGCCCTGACCGATGAAGATGTCGCTTCCGGTGGTGAAGGCGCGCGCGGAGATGCGCTGGTTGAGATCCGCCGCCTGCCCGCCCTCGTGGATTCGCACGCCACCGAAGTCAGCGCCGAAGGCGCCCTCCATCTCGCGGCGCACGTCGCCCGGGAGCGGGCTGCCGCCCCCGCGGGCGCTCTCGATGGCGGCGCTGGTCTCGGCGGAAGCCGCGCCGCCCTCCATACCCACCTCGGGGGCGGCGTCCCGCTGGACGGGGGACATCTGGAGTTCTTCCTCGTCCGCCTCACGCTGCACGTGCCTGGCCTGGAGTTCTTCCTCCTCCATCTCGGCGCGTTGCACGTGCGTGGCCTGGAGTTCTTCCTCCTCCATCTCGGCGCGTTGCACGTGTGTGGCCTGGAGTTCTTCCTCCTCCATCTCGGCACGTTGCACGTGCGTGGCCTGGAGTTCTTCCTCTTCCATCTCGGCGCGTTGCACGCGCTTGCCCTGGATCTCCTCTTCGGCGGCTGCCTCGCGCTGGGCGGCCTCGCCCGTGTGGTTCACCACCTCCCGGGCCACGGCGTCCGCTTCGACCTCGAACGCGTCACCGGCGGCGCCCACGTTCATGGAGCGCTGCGCGGCGGTGCGGGCGGCGCGATTGCCGGCGGCGGACTGCAGGATGCGCACGTCCTCGACGCGCATCGCCTTGAGCGACATATTCGAGGTGGCGCGGAGGGCGGGCGCGGCGGCTGCGGGTGCGGCGGCGGCGCGCTGGGCGCGGGTACGGCGGTTCATAGACGGCCCCCAGAGGGTCTGCGATCGGGGCGGCGAGGCGGACTCAGAGTAACGGATGATCGCGCAGAATTGTGACGATACATGCAAGGGCATTGCTATCATGTGCCACGCTCTGGCAACGGCCCGGTAACCGCCCGTGTTGCCGGAATACCGCCCAGTCCCCAGATCGCCTCACCGCGAGGCACACCCGAAGCGCGAGCCGTGACCACCGCCAGCCCCATCCAGATCCACGTCGAACCGGAGCACCTGGCCCTGAACCTGGGCGAGCGCGCGTCCATCGAGGTGGAGGTCTTCAACGCCTCCGCGATCGTGGACGAGTTCCGGGTGGACCTGCTGGGGCCGTGGGTGGACCCGATCCGCGAGGAGTGGATCACCGTCCAGCCGGCCACGCTGGCCCTCTTCCCCAACGCCTCCGGCACGGTCCTGCTCACGCTGGACGTCCCCGCGGCCAGCCAGTTGCTCTCCGGCCGCCACCTGCTGGGTGTGCGCGTGCGCTCGACGACCGACCCGGACGTGAGTTATGTCGCGGAACTGCCCGTGACGGTGAACTCGCAGCCGGTGGTCAGCATGCACCTGGACCCGCAGACGGCCAGCGGCGGCTCCACGAGTCTCACGAACATCGTGGCCCGCAACCTGGGCAACGTCCCCGTCACCCTCTGGTTCTCCATGACCGACCCCACGGGCGGCATGGAGTTCACCTCCGAGGAGTCCGAGGTCACCATTCCCACGGACGAGGAGATGCGCATCCCCATGCTTCTGCGCGCCCGCCGTCCGTTCCTGGGCGCCGCCGCCACCCGCCCCTTCACGGTGCAGGCGGAGATCGAGGACCGCGCCGGCGACGTGGGCGCCGAGGGCCAGCCGTACGTGGAGCCGGTGCGCGCGGAGGGCGTCTTTCTGCAGAACGCGCGCATCAATGGACGCGTGCTGACGATCCTCGGGGTGATGCTCCCGGTCATCGCCATCATCGTGGCGGCGTTCATCCTCCGTCCGCAGACGGAGCCCGTCGTCCTTTCGGGGCCGCTCGCCTTTGGCGTGCCCGGCACGGTCGAGCGCGTGGAGGTGCGCCCCAACCAGGTGGTGCTGGCCGGCGAACGCATCGCCACCCTGCGCGCGCGCGAGGCGAACGTGGCGCTGGAGGGCGCCTCGCTGGCCCTGCGCCGCGCAATCGTGGACCTGGAGGGCATGAAGACCGAGCACCTGGTGTCCCAGGTGGAGGCCGCCCTGGTGGAGGAAGTGGACGAACCCGCCCCCGACCCGGAGTTCCTGGACGCCATGGTGCAGGAGTTGCAGGCCGCCACGGAGAGCGCGCTCTCCGTCTCCTCCACGGCCCTCACCGGGCTCACGACCGCCCTCAACTCCTACTGCGCCACGCTGGAGGAGCGCCCGATCGAGTGCGACTCGCAGCCCGTGCCGCTACCGTCCGCCTTTGTCTCCGCCGCCGTGCAGGAGGCCTCCACCAACCCGGCAGCACGCGAACTGGTGGACGCGAACACGAACTACCGCTCCGCCTCCACCACCCTGCAGACGGTGCAACGCCTGCTCCAGGACGCGGAGGCGCAACTCGTCGCCGCCGGCGGCATCGTCCCCACCCCCTCGGGCGAGGAGGAGCAGGTCGCAGACGCCGAGGCGCCGGCGGACCCCGCCATCACCGCAATCCTCGCCGCAGCCTCCGCACAGGAGCAGACTGACTACGAACTCTCACTGCTGGAGCAGCAGGCGGTGATCGCAGGGGCCCAACTGGCCTGTCGCGCCGCGTTGCAGGATGTGGGCCGCACCGTCCTCCGCGCTCCCACTGACCTCATCATCGTCGAGGTGCGGGCCACCTCCGGCGCCGAACTAGACGCGGGCTCCGCCGTGGTGGTCGTGGAACGCACAGACGGCCGCGTCTTCACGCCGCCTGCCGGCGCCCGGGCGCCCCACATCCAGGACCTCCCGCAACTCGCCTGCCCCGGCACCATCACCGAACTCGCCGCCTTCGACGCCGCGTAGCGGCCCCGCCCCTCTGCACGAGGGGCGCCGGCGTCTGGACACCTCGGACGGGGGGGTCAGCGGTAGACTGCGTACTCCAGGGCGCCCTCGGTCGCGTCGCCGTAGGCGAGGGCCAGCGTGCCGTCCTGCAGCAGCAGGAAGTTCGGGGTGTAGCCGGTGCGGCCGCGCGCATCCACGTCCTCCGGAATCGAGGCGTCCATGCAGGCCAGGTCGCCGCAGCGGACAACCTTCAGGACACGGCTCGCGCGCTCGTCCCCCGGCTGGCGCTGGCGATACGCCACCACCGGCAGGCCGTCCTCGTCCAGGCCCAGCGCCGTATCGCCGGAAGTGCCGTCCTCCGGCCGGTCGAGGCGGCGCAGCGACACGTCCTCGCAGGTGACCGTCGCGCACTTCGCCACGTAGACGCCGTCGTCTGACCAGTCGCTGTACGCCACGATCGGCGAGCCGTCCGGCGCCAGCACCATGGACGCGTCGTGCCCCGGGCTCCGTCCGGGCTCTCGCACGATGGTGCTGATCACGGCCTGCGTGCAGCGGTGATCCGAGCAGCGCGCCAGCATCAGCGCGTCCTGGTCGCCGTCACGGAAGGCGATCACCGGCAGTCCGTCCGGCCCGATCTGGATCGACGTATCGGAGCCCACGCCCTCGGTGCCGGCGACGGCGTTCGGACTGCGGTCCAGCACGGCGATCGTCGCCGAGGTGCACGCAGCGTTGTCGCAGTGCGCGATCTTCAGGGCGCCTCGGGCGCGGTCGTGGTAGGCGATGATCGCCAGCCCGTCCCGCCCAATGGTCATGGACGGGTTTACACCGGTGTCCGTCCCCGGGTCCAGCACCGTGGGGCCGGGATCCAGTTCGGTGATCGTGATCGCCCCCGGGTCAGCGCACGTGGTGTCGCCGCAGTGCGCCACGGTCAGCGCACGCCGCGGTCCGAAGCGATAGGCAATCAGCGGCCGCCCGTCTGCGCCGATGCCCACGGCCGTGCCCTGTCCCTCCGCGCTGGGGCCCAGCACGGCGATGGTGGTGTAGAGGTTGGCGTCCTTCTCCACGTCGCACAGAGGGTTGCCGCAGATCACCACGCGCAACGTGTGGTCGCCGGCGTCTACGTAGGAGATGACGGGCGAGCCTCGTTCCAGCGTGGCGGCGATGTCCCAGGAGGACTCGCCCTGGTCCAGCACCACCGTCTGCCACTCGCTGCGCGGCCACAGGAAGGTCCACACCGCCCACGCGATGGCCGCGAGCAGCGCCACCATCACCACGATGGCCACGGCCCAGATCACCACGCGCTTCCAGCGCGAAGCGCGCTCCTCCTCCACCACCGGCGCCTCCCACGACCGCCGGCGTCGAGGCGTCACGGGCATCAGCGGCTGCCCGCAGGTGCGGCACAGGCTGCGGCCAGACGGGTTCGTGGTGCGGCAGACCACGCACATCACGCCGGGGCGGCGAGGCGCCTCCTCCGTCTTGTCCGGCGCCACTCCCGTCGTACGAGGGCGAGGCATCACCCAGAACAGCGGGTAGTCGCAGTGGCGGCAAAACGGATGCTCGCCCGGCTCGATCTCCGCGGAACGGTTGCACTGGGGACAGACGACCATGGTGGTCATGAGGGCGTCACGCTCTCCGGCGCGGGGGGCGCCTGCGGCGGCACTCCCGCGCCCGGGACGGCGCTCAGCGCCTCCATGCTCAGGATGTCCGCCACGCCCTGCGGCGCAGGCGGCGGCGTGATGGTGCGGTCGCCCATGCGCAGTTCGAACGACACGCCGATGGGCACCTCGCGGGCCACGAGGCGGTGCAACTGGCCATCCGGGATGCCGCCGGACTCCGTCAGGCGCACCAGGATACGGCCGGGGTTCGGCGGGGCCTCCCCGGCAGCCCAGGTCCCGCCGCCGTCCACGATGCGGACGTCGCCGCCCGTGATCGCGGCCAGCAGTTGCGCCAGGCCCTCCTGCGTCCCGCGCCGGTGGTACATCCGCCCCGCCTCGCGCACGATGGCGCGCTGGCGGTCCGGCGGCTGGTTCGCGTCCACCGTGACGTCCAGCCAGCCACCCAGCCAGCGCACGTACTCCGGCGGCGCGGTGTCCGTGTCCACGTAGTACTCGAGCGCGTCCACCTGCGTGCGGATGCCCCCCGCGATCTCCTCGAAGATCGTGACAAAGCGGCGCGTGAACGGATCCTGCGCCAGGTAGCGAGGTAGTTGCGCGGTCAGCCACCCGCTCATCGCATACCCCTACATCACCACGTGCCGCACGGGGAACCAGAGGGCGTCCGGCTCCAGCGCGATGTGCGTCAGGCCCTGTGGCGCTCGCTCGCCGGTCAGTTCGTCCGCCTCGAAGAGCAGCACGTCCTGCACGCGCGAGACGCCGTCCACCCCCGCGAGTAGCGCCACCACGTGCGAGACCGTGAGCGGCGCATCCCACTCCCAGCCCTCGCCGCCCGGCCCACCCACGATCGGGTCCAGGTCGCGGTAGAGGGCTTCCATGGCCCGCTGGCGCGTCAGTTCCGCATCCCGACCGGGCGTCACGTCCACCCGCGCCACCACGCTCACCCCCAGGTAACGAGGCGCGCCGATCTCCACGGACATCCCCAGCAGCCGGCGGGGCTCGATGTGGTCTCGCACCGCCTCGAACAGGTGGGGTGGGAGCGTCAGGTCGCGCAGTTCGCGGCGGCGGCCGGGCACCTCCACGTGCGGGACCACCAGCAGGCGCACGGGCGTACCCGGCTCCGCCGGCGGCAGCGCCCGGGCACGCGCCACCTGCCGGGAGGCCTCGCGCGCGAGGAGTTCGAAGTCCGTGGCGGTCACGGCGCGGCCGCCGGAGCGGATGGCCGCGGGACCGCGCGCCTTCGCCTGGTCGATGCGCTCGCCGTCCACGCCGCCCACGGCCGCGCGGCGGTTGGTGACGGTGTCCACGAAGGGGATGGTGGTGCGCAGCACGGTCAACTGGTTCGGCGCCACGTTGCCCTCGCGGCCGCCACCGTGCAGGTAGGAAGTGACGGCGACTTCCGCGCCGTCCGGGGGCACCGCGCCGTGCTGGCGCTCGGTGCCGTCCTCCTGGCGGATGCGCGGGCCGAAGCGGATCTCCCCGGATGCGCCGTCCCAGGTGTAGTGCAGGTCGGCGGCCTCTGACTGCCCGAAGTCGGCGACCTCCTCCCACGCCTCCTGCGCGCCGTCCGGCACGCGCACGACGACGGTCTGCCCCTCCTCGCGAGGCAGCACCGGCGCCTGCTGCACCGTGAACACCTGCGCCGGCCGCCCGTCCGAGGTGCCCACCACCTCCCCGACGACACGCTCGCCGTGGGAGGCGAGCACGGTGCCGCCCACCGTGGAGGGCGCCAGCGTGCGGATCTCCGGCGAGCGTCGATAGGTGGGCTGGTCGGGGCGGGCCTCCAGCAGGCGGACTCGCACCCAGTGCGCCCGGTGGCCGCCCAGCGTCACGGCGTCGTGCTCGTTCGGCACCTGCAGTTCCAGCGTGCCACTGCGGTTGAGGCCGCCGGTGCCGTCCTCCAGCACCTCCGCCGGCACCCAGCGCTCGTCCTGGGAGACCTCCCAGACCAGCGGGGGATCCTCCGGCCGCACGCCCACGCCGTCCGCGTCCGCCACGATCTCGAAGCGCAGGATGTTGCTGGCCAGCGACGTCTCGAAGCCGAAGTAGGCGCCGGACCCCGGCTCCAGGTTGGCGAAGCAGGGCACGCCCTGCCGTTCGAAGCGGAAGTCGTCCCAGCGGTCCACGTAGGTGGAGATGCGCCCACCGGATCCCGTCAGCGTGGACACCAGCGTGGGCGGCCGCATCTCCATGTCGCGGGTGGTGTGGAAGACCACCGCCTGCGAGTCCGCCGTCTGCAGCGTGGCCACCTCCGTGCCCGCGGGCACTACCACCGGCTCCTCCTGAGCGGCGGAGAGGCGGAAGGTGACCATGGCCTGCGCCGGTGCGGGGGCATAGAGGTTGACGCCCATCAACTCCAGGAACTTCAGGTACAGGCGGTCCGGCACCTGGTTCAGGCGGTAGAGCAGCGTCTCCGTCATCCACGCGAACAACTCGATGATCGCCACGCCGGGGTCGGAGACGTTGTGGTCCGTCCATTCCGGCACCAGGTCCGGGATGCGGCGCTTCGCCTCGTCCACCAGATCCTGGAACGTGCGGTCGTCCAGTGACGGGCTGGGCAGGCTCACGGCTCCTGCCCAATCTCGTAGAAGGGCACCACCAGGTTGCGGCGGTCGTTCTCGTCCTTCAGGGAGTACGTCACCTGCACGGAGACGGTGCCCGTGCGCCCGCCGTCCTCTACCGCAGTGACGCCCTCGATGGTGACCCGCGGCTCCCAGCGCTGGAGGGCTTCCTCCACCGCGGTCTCGATCATGCCCATGGTGTTGGGGTTCAGGGGTTGGAACAGGTAGTCCCAGGCACGGCACCCGAACTCCGGGCGCATCACCCGCTCGCCGGGGGCGGTGAGCAGGATCATGCGCATGGACGCTTCGACCTCGTCCACGCCTCCGGCCAGCGCGATGCGCCCGCGCGAGTCCACACTCGGCGGGAAGGTCCACCCGCGGCCGACGAAGTCAGGCCCGTCCGTCATCCGATCAGCACCTTGTTGGCGCCCTTCGAAATCGTCGAGGTCGGCATCGGCATGGGGTCGTTGCAGGTCTCCACCATGTCACCGGCGCGCGCTGCGTTCTTCCCGTTGATCTTCACCGTGAAGGACCCCAACTTCACCTTGCCCTGGTTGTTGGGCTGCTTCTGGAACCGCGGCCCCTGCGGGATGTGGTTCACGTTGTTCTTGACCATGCTGCCCACCACGGCGGCCGGCTGGCCCTCGATCTTCACGTTCGTGGAGCAGCCGCCCGTGATCTTGCCGGCGAAGGGGTGCGGCAGAGGCACCGGCGTCTCACCGCTGGGGTTGGGCACCATGATGATGTGGATGTCCACCCCCATCACCTGGTCGTTCTGACGCGCTGCCGGCTGGCCCATCTGCGGTCCCCGCTCCGCTAGTTCAGTTTGATCATGCCACCCTTGATGGTGACATCCTGCGATCCATTGACCTCGACCTGGCGGCCCTTCAGGGTCAATTTCCCCTTCGCCACCACCTCGATGTCGTTGCCCTCGATCTTCACCTTATTGTCGCCGGTGATCTTGACCTCCGCCTTCTTCAGGTTCATGGCGGACTTGGTCCCCTTGATGGTGAGGTTGACCTCGCCGTCACCGGCGTCCGCGATCTCGATCTGGTGGCCCTTGCCGGAGGTCCAGACCTGCTTCTCCACCACGCCGTCCTTCTGGAAGGACGCCTGCGGAGGCTTGTTCTTCTTGCTCCACAGCCCGCCCAGCACGAACGGCCGCGCCGGGTCGCCGTGTTCGAAGCCCACCAGCACCTCGTCACCCACGGCCGGCAGCATCTGGAAGCCGCGCGACTTGCCGCCACCGGGCGTGGCCACGCGCACCCATCCCGACTCGTGCTCGCTGTCCATGCGGGGCAACTTCACCTTCACGCGTCCGGCCCCGTCCGGGTCGTTGTTGTTGGTGACCGTGCCCACGGTCAGTTCCATCCCGCCGCGCACCTGCCCCGTGGCGTCCACCGCCCCCGCCACCAGGCCCGCGAAGTCCACCGGCTCCGGCCCGGCCGACAGGAAGCGCGTCACGTACGGCTGGCCGGTCCCCAGCACGTGTTCTACCGAGGTCAGCACGTACGTCCCACCCAGCCGCGCCCCCAGTCCCTCCACAGTGATCTTGCTGCCGGCGCCAAGGTTCGGGTCGCCGTCCAGTTCGCCTCGGACCACCAGTCCAGAGGTGGACAGTCGCTGACGGTACGCCTTCGCCACGTTGTTCGCGTCCGCCTGATCCTGCACGGACTCTACGGAGACCGTGGCTTCCACGCTGCCGAACTTGGCCTTCGCATCTGCCAGCGCGTCCGCGTAAAACGCCGCCGTGGTCGGCTCCGCCGGGTTCGCCGTCCCGGTGCCCACCACGGGCTTCTGCGTGGCGTCGTCCCAGCCTCGCACGGAGACCTTGTTCACGTGGCCGGCGGCGGACATGCGCGCCTTCAGGCGGTACAGGTTCATCCCCCAGGTGGCCGTGACCGGGCTGCCGCTCTTGGTCTGCTTGAAATGCAACTTCCCATCGCTCACCCAGAAGTCGAAGCCGATGCGCCGCGCGCGCTTGCGGAGGAACTGGTGGTCCGTCTCGTTTACCTGGAAGAGCAGGGTGTGAGGCCCACCGGTGGAGTCGATGTCCGGCGACAGGCCCGCCTCCTGCGCGATCTTGCGAGCGACGTCCGCGTCCGACTGGTTCTGGAAGGTGCGTGACTTCGTCCCCCGCATGGTGCGGTGCATCTTGTCCAGGCCGAACACCTCCACCTCGAACCCGGTGTGGCGGCTGGCCTCGGCCTGTATGCCGGTCACCTCCCCGCGCATGACGGTGGTCTTGGCGTTCCCCCACCCGAACGCGATCTCCACGTCGCTCCCCACGGCGATGAACTCCTCGTCCATCAGCGTGAAGCCGGGGTCATAGAAGCGCAGCGAGAATGACGAGGGCAGCGACACGGACTCTTCCACCCGCACCATGCGCAGTTGCGCCTGCAGCGCGTCGGAGAGCGGCCTGCCCTTGACTTTGACCTCGTAGTTGGCAATCGAGGTATCAGCGACCACGTGGCGTCGCCTCTCGTTCCGGCAGGATCAGGCGGGTGCCGGGCTGCAGGCGCAGCGGGTCCGTGATCTTGTTGCGCTCCGCGATCACCCTCCACGTCGTCGAGTCGCCGTAGGCGCCGTAGGCGATGCGGTCCAGCGTCTCGCCCGGCTTTACCAGGTGCATGCGGTCTCGGCTGCGCGTGCCGGAGGTGGGGTTCTGGAGTGGGTGCCGGCCCTCGTCCTGGTATTGCATCAGGTTGAGGGTGGCCCGAGCGCGCAGGGGCACGCCGGCGGCGGAGAAGTACGTGAACTGCATAGTGACGCTGGTGATCACGGCCTTGAAGGAGGACAGGCGCCCCCAGCCCAGCCGCACCCAGGGCGGCCGCTTCTTCTGCGAGTCCACCTTGGTCAGGTCCAGCAGTTTGTTCGTGTGCACGGTCACGTCGCTGCCCGTGTCCGTGGTGTCCAGCACCAGGTCGAACTTCATCGTCGCCGCCTGGCCGCGGTCCCACGTGAGCGAGGGCGCGTTCTCCCCTGGCGACTCCTGCGGCTTCCAGGACACCGAGCGCGACATGTCAATGCTGGACGGGTTGAAGAGGAACGGGATCTGCGATCCGGTCTCTGTCTCCAGGTACGCCTTCACGGGAGCCGTCATGCGAACCACCCTCCGTAGCGGCCGCCACGCCGCTCGATCTCACCCAGCAAGCGTTCTTCCAGGAACTCCATCAGGCGGCCCTCGAACTCGTCGGACATCGCGAACTGCATCAGCGCCTCGCGCTGCGCGTCCTCTGCGGCCCCCCCCACCGGCGCGGCACCGCCGGCGGAGGACTCCCCCGCCGGCCCGCCACCGACCACCGCGCGCTGCACGCCGCCGCCCGCGCTCGCCCACCCGGCCGAGGCCCCCCCGGCCTGTCCTCCCGAGTACCCCCCGGCGTTCGAGGTGGGCGAAAGGCCGTCCGCCACTCTGCCCTCGGTGAGACGCGCGACCTGCTGCGTGGCGGCCTCCTCGGCCACCGTGCGGGCCACCTCGCCCGCCGCGTTGGCCACCCCACCCATCGCCCCCGCGCCGGACACCGGCAGCGAGCCCACCATCGAGCGGGCGATCCCGAGCGGGCTGACCGACGCCGACCGAGGCATCGAGGACATCGAGGACATCGAGGGCATCGAAGATGCCGAAGACCTGGAGGCGATTGACGCCGGACCGTCGCCCATTGCCAGCGCCTGCAGCGGGGCCACCCCCATCCCCGGGGCTGCCGGCAGCCTCGAGGCGAGCGCGCCCGCCCCCGTGCTCCCGGTCTGCACGTGCCCGGCCATGCCGCCGAGCGCCTGTCCGCGGACGCTGCGGGCCACCTCGAGACTGGCGAGGCCTGTGGCGCCCGCGAGTGCGGTGGCTGCGCGCGCACCGAGGGGCGCCCCGGCACGCAGTGCTCGCGGAGACGACGCAGGCACCGCAATCTCGAGGCTCCGCGCAAGCGCCAGCGACCCGCTCGTCCTCGGCGGGCCGGCGTGCCCGCGGCTAGCCAGCGCCGCTGCCACCTCGCCGCGGCCGGCGCCACTACCGCTACGGGATACCCCCGCCAGCATCGAGCGCGAGAGAGCGCCGGGCATGGACGCGACGTGGGGCGCGAGGAACCCGCCGCTCATCGTGTGTTGTGGCCCCCTCGACGTACTGGCCGCGCTGAAGCCGCTCCCACGGGCGGCTGCATCAGTGGTCGCGCCCGTCTCACGCCGCACGCCGCGCCCCGCGTTCGACGCCCCCAGGCGTGAGGCGAACTCCAGCGCTCCACCTCGCACCGGCGCCGCCGAGGCAATGCCGGAGGGCCCGGCCACGCCGCGCCAGGTGCGCGCGCGGCCCACGCTGCCCTGCCCCACGGAGGTCGCCGCAGCAGACCCGGACGCCCACGCCCTCGCAGCGCCGGGCGTGGGGGACAGGCGGCGCATCGGCATCCGCTGTCTCTCCAGGCTCGAAACGGTCAGCCGCCTCGCCTCGCGACTGGCGGTACCGCTCGTGGCCGCTGCCTGGCGCGACAGGCCGCCGTCCCTCGCGGGCGCCGAACCCGCGAGAGCCGAGGGCATCGCCGCGCGACGCACGAAGAACCCGGAGCCGGTCACCGGCGCGCTCGCCGCGAAGCCCGCGCCTGCGCTCACCGCGCCGAGGGCGCCCGCGATGCCGGGCGCGCTCCCCCCCGTGCCGGCCGTCCCGAACATCCTCGCGATTCGGCGCGCCACCAGGTCTGCCGGCACACGCTGTGCCGCCGTCGCCACGTGGGAGGCGGGCGCTGGCGGTCCCTCGGACGGCGGCGCGGCCTCACGAGATGCGCTCGGAACGTCCTGCGTGGTGCGATGAGCCATGGAGGCGGCGGCATCTCCCCCGCCCACAACCGTCACGCCTGACGGCCCCACCGGCAGCGACGAGGCACTCACGCCTCCCATCGGCATGCCCGGGGCGCCCGCCGAGACGGACGCTGCCCCGCCGTGGGTGAGCCCTTCTGCCGAGCCCCCATCCCGAGACGTGGCGGCCGGCAGCGAGAGTGACCGCCCGATCGCCTGCCCCTCGGCACCCGCAGACGCCGCTCCCACGGTGGGCCCACCTGCGTCGCCACGCTCCGAGGCTGCCGTCACGTCCGTACTCGACGCGGACGCGCCGGCCCCGCCCGCATTCAACGCGGAGGCGCCGGCCTCGGGCGCACTCGGCGCGGGCGTCCGAGCAACCTCCGGCGAAGGCGTGGTGAGGGACGTGCTGCCCTCGGATGCACGCCCCGCCTCCACACGAGGCGCGGCGGAGGTGGGCCAAAACGACGACTCGGGAGACCGTGCGGCCGGGGATTCCCCGGCTCGCCCGTTCAGGAACGACACGATCGAGGACACCGCCGACGGCGTGGAGGGCGAGACCGGCGCGCCGCTCGCGCTGGCGCCCCGGGACGCGCCACCCGGCGCCCCGAAATGGCCCGGCACGGCGGGCGGTGTCGCCGAGGTGCTGTGGGTGGCCTCGGACGAAGCCGGGCGGGGACTCGCGGGCATCGACGAACGAGCCACCGTGCCCCCGCCGCCGGTCTGGCCTGACGGGTTCGAGGCCGGCCCGCCGGCCGCAGGCGCCCCGGCGGACGGTGACGCGCCTGCCCGGGGAGCCGGGGGCGCAGACCCCTGCGGTGCGTCCCCTCGCGTACCCGGTACTCCCGCGCGACTCGCGACGGCCTCCGCCGCATCGGTGGCCGCACGTGCGATGGGCCTGCTCGGCGCGCCGCTCACGGGTGGCGGAGCAGCGGAGGGAGCGGCCGGCGGTGTCGGGCGGGACGTGGGTCGCGTGGCGGCGTTGGGCGAGGGGGACGCCTCCACCCCGCGCTCGGTCGCGGACGGGCCCGGCTGGCGCACGACGACGCCCGGCGGCGCGACCATCTCGCCCCCGCCCCCGCCGCCGCCTGAGCGCGACGCCGCCACCAGGGGGTCCGACATGCTCCGGGCCACAAACGGCGCACGCGGCAGGAGGCTCGTCCCACCGAGTTCGCCCAGGTCACTCAGTCGCCGCAGCGCGAACATACTGCCCGAAAGGCCCGTGTCCGCCCTGCTCTCCGAGGCTCCGCCGGCACGTTCGGTAGTCCCGCTGCTCTGGGCCTGCGCGCGCTGATCGGTGATGGTCGCCGGTGCCGCCGCCGGCGGTGCAGGCACAGTAGGCACAGCCGCAGGCGCTCCCGTCCGCGCCACCTCGGACGACGGTGTGGCCGGGACAGGTGGCGCCGAGGGCGTCGAGGCGACGCCGGGCCCAGCGGTCGACGGTTCGACGCTGCGTGCGACCTCGGACCTGGCCTCGTCCGGCGTTGAGCCCGCAGCCGGCGTTGGCGAGCCCCGTGAGCCTTCGGATGTATCGCGTGCGACGTCGCCCACCGAGGGCGTAGCGGCTCGCGGGATGGCGGCCGGCGGGGTGGCGGCAGGTGCGGCCGGCGCCACGGCGCGCGCGATCGGTGCGGACGGCGCCGCAGACGTCGAGGACGTAGCGGGCGAGGACGTCGAGGATGCTGCGGAGGGCGGCGGTGCGGCCCCGATGCGGATCGGGATACCGGCCGGGGGCGCGATCAGGCCGGGGATGCCGGCCCCGTGGGGAAACGTGGCACCACCCGCCTCGGGCGCGTCCGGGTCTGGACGTCCTGCCACCATCGGGAGGGCGCCCGGGCCGGAGATCCGGCGAAGCGCGGGGGGAGCGCCCGGCACTCGCAGGGCCGGCAGGTCCGGCGCCTGCCAGCGCTGCGCACCGCGCCCCAGCAGCCGCCCCCGCATGGTCGCGAGGCGCTGCAATGCATCGAACGACGGTGGCCCCTCCAGCACGGGGCCGGACGACGACGACGCGCGCTGTGCGGCGCCCTCCGCCGCGGACGTCTCGACCGCCGGTGCTCCGGCTTCGACGCTGCGGGCCACCTCCCTACCGGTCGCCGTGGCCCCCGAGGCAGCGGGCTCGGATGGGGAGTCAGGCGGTGTTGCCGCATCCACGGTGCGCGAGGTGGACAACACGCCGGAACGCGGCGGGGCGACCGGGCCACCAGGCGAGCCTGCCACGTTCCGAGCCGCCCTCGAAGCCGGCGTCTGCTCCTCGATCTGGACGCGACGGCGTACCGGCAACGGCGAGGGCGTCGAGGCCGTCTGCGGGGTGACCGTGGTCACCTCGGCGCGGCGCTGCGGGCTGCTGGTGCTGCGGGTCGAGGTCGCCGACGACGGAGACGGCACGCTCGGCGGTGCGGTGGGCTGTGCGGTGGGCTGTGCCGAGGGCTGTGCCGAGGGCTGTGCCGAGGGCTGTACGGGCGGCCCCTGAGTCACACGTGTCACAGGAGCCGAGGGCTGCGCGGTGGGAGCCAGTGGCGCGGGCTTCGCCGGGGCGGGGGTGCGGGAAATCGACAGACTGCGGCTCGCCTGCCCGAGGCTGCCGACGCTCGCGGCGGCGTCCACGGCCAGCGGTGGTCCCACGTGCTGCATCGCAGACGCGGGCGAGAGCCGCGGCGCCGCCGGCGGCGAGGAGGTCGGGCGCGCCTCGGATCCGGGGGCGACGGCCTGCGGCGCGTGCGCAGAAGCCAAGGGCGCTGCGGGGGTTGCAGGGCGCGCCGCGGGCCGGCTTGGTGCGAAGGGGGAACGCGCCAGGTCCGCAACGGCCGACTGTGGCGAGGTGGTGGCCCGCCCCGGCAGCCCCGGCAGGAGGGCCGGCGGCGACATCTCGAACGAGCGGGCGGCGGGATGGGCGGCCACGGCGCCGGCGGGCGCGCCGGCCAACGCCGCCTGCGCACGGGTGACGAGGGGGCGCGAGGTGCGAATGGACCGCGTGGCCACCGGGAACCGGCGGTGGTAGCGCATCAGCGGGCGCACCGCCTCGCCCAGCACGCCGCCCATGGCGTCCCCGGCCCAGGGCGCGTACAACGCACGCTGCAGCGGGCCGGTACGCGGAAGCGGCGCATAGATCCGGGTGGCAAGGTGGCCCCCCGGGGAGGTCTGGACGCCAAACAGCCGCCCGACCGTGTGCAATGCACGCGGGAGCGGCGGGTACGTCACACCACCGAAGTCAGATCCCGACCCGGAACCCATGGTGGGCGATTTCCAGTTCCTCGGTCGCCACCTCGCTGGAGGAGGCGGCGAACTTTGGCCCGGTCCACTTCACGGGGAAGGCGTCATAGAACACCCACACCCGCATCGGCATGCCCTGCCCATCCACCATGGCCAGCGCGGCCATGGTGCGCTCCAGGGAGCCGCCGTTGCCCTCGAAGCCTTCGCCGGAGGACTTTCGGAACCAGTCGAACAGGTTGTTGTCAGTCGTAACGCCGCGCTTCAGGATCAGGTTCGGCCACTTGATGCGCCCGGGCAGTTTGTGGACGTACTCGTTCTGGCCACCCTCTTCGATGGTGTGGCCGGCCCCCTGCTCGATCTCCACCTGCAGGCCGGAGACCTCCGTGAACGCGCCGATGCGGACGCCATCGACCTCGAAGATGAACTGACCGGTAAAGGGAGGGTGGCTAGGCAAGTTGCTTCACCCCCTCCCATGCCCGTCTGTTCAGGTCCGCGACCTTGGCCACCAGCATCAGCCGGTCGTCATGTTCCAGGTCGACCAGTCGGTCGATGTCCCAGTGGAGGTGGTAGGCGAGGTACGTAACCTCGTCCCACGCGTCCACCTGGGGATAGGTCATCAGACGCCGGCGGCGGCCACTCCCAAAGGGACCGGCACCGCCTGCGGCTGGTGCTGTTCTTCCAGCACCGCGGCCTGCTCCGCCGCGCCACCGAAGTTGATGCGCGTGTAGAAGTCCTGCAGGTACGCCAGGTCGCTGGAGAACATGCCCTCAATGGTCTTCGGCGTGATCTGCGGCACGGAACCCAGTTTCACGATCGTCCGGGAGAGCACGATGACCGTGAGGTACGCCTCGTTCTCCTTGACGCGCGCGTCCCGCAGCGGCTCGATCTCGTCGCGGGCTGTGGCCAGGCGCATGACGCCCTCACGGTGCAGCGTGCCGTGGTCGTCCACGAAACCGCGAGGCAGCGTGAACGGGAATTCCGTCTGCAGGCTCATGCGCGGACCATCCCTTCATGCGTGATGGTCAGTTCCTCAACCACGATCTCATCCGAGCCGGCGTTGAGGTCAGAGCCCTTCCAGTGGCTCGGCCAGCCGTTCTCGAAGTTCCAGCGCGCCACCTCGGCGCCCATGGAGTCGTAGATCACGATGGAGCCGTTGCGGCGGGCGGCGTCGATGTCGCCGTTCAGCACCACCTGGCGCCACTCCCAGAGCGCCTGGGAGTCGTCCAGGCGGCGCTTCAGCACCACATCCGCCCACTTGGGGGAGCCGGGCACCTTGCGGATGAGCAGTTTGCCGTCCGCCGTGGACTCCTTGTACTCGATGACGTTCGTCTCGGAGTCGATCCCGGTGGCTTCCTTGAACTGGGCCACCGTGACCCCATCGATCTCGACGAAGAAGGCGGACGTAGTGAGCAGGTCTGGCATGTTCGTTTACCCCTTTGCGTGCGTTCTTGGCCCGTCGAGTGCTACTCGACGCCCGGGCCGGCCCACTGGCCGATGCGGATGACCACGAACTCGGCCGGCTTCACAGCCGCCACGCCGATCTCGATGGTGACGCGCCCCTCGTCCACGGACTCCCGCGGGTTGGTCTCTTCGTCACACTTCACGTAGAAGCCCTGGTCCGGCGTGGCGCCCACCATGGCGCCCTGGCGCCAGAGGCCCAGCAGGAACGAGTTCACCGTGCGCCGGGCGCGGGCCCAGAGGTTCGCGTCGTTCGGCTCAAAGACCACCCACTGGGTGCCGCCCAGCAGCGAGTCCTCGATGTAGTTGAACAGGCGGCGGACGTTCAGGTACCGCCACAGCGGGTCTGAGGAGGTGGTGCGAGCGCCCCACACCCGGATGCCCCGCACCCCGAAGGCGCGGATGGCGTTGATGCCCACCGGGTTCAGGATCTCCTGCTCGCCCGTGGTCATCTGGTACTCAAGGTCCAGCGCGCCGCGCAGCACCTCGTTCGCGGGGGCCTTCCAGACGCCCACGCCGTCCGTGCGGGCCCACAGGCCGGCCAGGTGGCCGGACGGCGGGACCGTGATCACCTTCGGCAGGTCGTTGGTGGGCTTCGCCAGCGGGTTGGCGATGCGAATGTGCGGGTAGTAGAGCGCCGCGAACATGGAGTCGTACCCGGCGTTCGTGCGCCACTCCAGCACCTGCTGCGGGTTCATGGCCGGCGGCGAGTCCAGGATCGCCATGCGGTCCTTCTGGCTCTCGCAGTGGTTGACCAGCGCGAGTTGGACGCCCTGCCAGGTGTCCATGTCCACCGCACCCTCGGCGTTGCGGGCCACCGTGATCAGGTCCGGGACGGCCACCATGGTGACGTCTTCCGCCACCGCCAGGCCGTTGATGCCCGTGCGCAGCGCCTCGTTACCCACCAGGTCGTCTGCGGCCACCGGACGCGGGTTCCCGTCCGCGTCCAGGTGCGGCACCTTCACGATGTAGGCGCGGCCGCCACCGTTGGCGAAGAAGCCGTACACCGCGTGCGGCAGGACCGCACCTTCCACGAACGAGCCGTAGGCGCGCTCGAACTGGGACCAGTTGGTCACCAGCGTGGGGCGCACCCCCTCCGGGTCGTCCGGGTTCCCCTCCGGGGCCTTCTCCGTAAACCCGACGAAGGCTGCGACTGCCGTCGCCACACCCTGCACCGGTCGAGAACCGCCCTCGACTTCCTCGACGTAGACGCCGGGCGCCTGATAGACAGCCATCTTGCCTTCCTTACCGGGCGGAAGCGGCCTGTACCGCCTCCACAAGCCCCTGTGCACTCAACGTGGATTCGTAGGAGTCCAGTTCCCGCCGCCCCGGCACCACTCGCATCACGAGACGGTTGCTGGAGCAGGCGATCACGGTGACCCCCGGACGGCGTGCGAGCACGGACGCCGCCACTGCTTCATACCGACGGTCGTCCCAGTCCACGACCACCACGTCAGGGTGGCCGGCGTCCAGGCGCTGGAGGATCCCGGATTCGTCGGCTGGCTCTGACACGCACGGAATGCGTGCGTCCTCCAGCACTCCGAGGACGCCGAGGCGCATGACTGCTCCGAAGTCGCCAACCAGCGCGCTCGCCATCGGTTCTCCGCCCAGTGACCGCTTCTGGCGAGCGTAGGAGCGCGCCGCATGCGGCCGGCAGGATCGCCAGGGCCATGGGAAGGGACGCGCATGGGGATCATTCGGCCCCCCCGCCCGTGCCGTCCGGACCGCCCGGCGGTATGCCCGGCGGTTTTGGAGACGCCAGGTTCCGCTCCCGCCGCGCGCTCGGCGTCCCCGTGACCGCCTCGACGGCTCCGAGGTCCACGGAGGTGACGGGTGGGCCGGCCTTGGTGAGCACGGAGGCGTCCACCGTGGCCGTCACGATGACGTCCAGGGAGGCCTTCAACTGCCCGCCCATGGAGGCCCAGAACTCGCTGCTCTCCGCGCCGTCGAAGCGGGCCACCTGCAGGCGCGGCACCGGGCGCGACTCGCCCAGGATGCCCTGGATGTAGTGCTCCGGGATCAGCGGCTGTCGCAGGCAGGCCACCAGGATGGCGCCCAGCAACTGGTGCTCGTCCCGGATCTCGGACGTCCACGTGGTGATCAGATAACGGAAGTCGATGCGAGGCGGCGTGGGGCGGTGGAAGCGCTCCGAGTCGCGTTCCACCAGGTCCATGCCCCCCTGAGACTCCGTCTGGTTGCGCCGGATGTCCCAGACGAACAGGTTGATGGTGGGGCGCGTCACACGGCTGCGCCACTCGTTGTCCGGCGCCTCGTAGGCCACGTCCACGCGGTCGTCCAGGGGCACTTCCCCACGGAGGAAGTCCTCCAGCGTCTGGTCCAGCAGGTGGAGCATGTCCGCGCCCTAGATCAGGCCGTGGCGCACGGCCAGGGCCACGGCCTGGGCGCGGTTGCGGCAGTTCATCTTCACGAGCAGGTCGTGGACGATGCGCTTCACCATGCGCTCGGAGTAGGCCAGGGAACCCGCGATCTCGTTCGTGTCGCAGCCGTCCGCCAGTTCGCGCAGCACGGACACCTCGCGCGGGCCAATGTCGAACGCAGCGTGGCGACGGCCTCTGGCGGCGCTCTCCAGGATCTTCGCCAGCAGGCGTGCCGGCACGGCGCTCTGTCCCGTGGCCACTGTGCGCAGCGCGGCCGTCAGCGGCGCCGGGGCCAGTTCGTCACGCAGGAGGATGCCCGAGACGCCGGCTTCGATCGCGTCCACCAGCGCGGGATCGTGCTGGTCGCGCACCAGGGCCACCAGGCCTACCTCGCTCCCGCGCTGCAGGTGGACCACCTCGCCGAGGTGCCCCCCGCTGGCGTCGAAGACCAGCACGCTGGCCTCCTCCGCCTCGATGCGCCGGGTGAGACGATCCGTTTCGCCCGCGACGCGGATGCCCTCCGCCTCCAGGCTCGCGGTCAGCCCGCGCCGGTAGATGGGGTTCGGGTCTTCGATCCAGACGGACAGTCTGCCCTGCGGTGTGGGAGTCATGAGGGCATTCGACCACGCCTCGCGGGCCCCTCACAGGGCCGGACGTGCCAACGCGGGGGCCATCGTGCGGGACTATCAAGGCAGCCTCACGCACAACCGGGCAGCCCCGGTTGCCCTCGCCGTGCCCGACCGGCGCACGGACGGTGCACGGACGGGCAGCCGGGGTGCGCGCAGGGGCAACGCACGGCGGGTCGACGGATGGGGGACGAGGAACGCACGACGCCCCGCGTGTCGGCGGGGCGTCTGGCTCAGGCGCAGGGTGTCAGCGGCGCTAGATCAGGCCGCGACGGATCCCCAGTGCGACCGCCTCCGCGCGCGAACGCGCGCCGAGTTCCTCCAGGATCTCGGAGACCGCGTGCTTGATCGTGCGTTCCGAGTAGCCCAGTTGGTCCGAGATCTGGCGCGTCACGGCGCCCTGCGCCAGCAGGCGCAACACCTCTACATTGCGGGCCGAGAGGCTCGTGGAGTGCCCGTTCTCCAGCAGGTTCACCTGCAACCCGCTGGCGGCGGCGCGTACGCCAGCCATCAACTGCTCCGGCTTCAGGGCCGCCCGTGGCAGCACTCCCATGACCGAGTTCGCCTCGCGTATTCGGTCCGCCAGGGGGGCGTCCGTGCAGACCACCACGGGGACGGAAAAACGGGCGCGCATCGCGGCCTCTGGGGACGCGATGATGAGCGCGACTGGGAGGCCGTCCGGAACGTGGTCCGCGTGGAACTCGACGGCTACCGATTGGTCCGCGGACAGGCACGCCACCAGCCCGCGGCGAAAGATCTCGTTGTCGTCGACTATGCCGATGCTGATGGGGTCCAACTGACGCCTTCCAGCGATTCCGCTCACGCGGTGCCTGATGCGGAGACACACGCGAGGAATCGCCACCCTAGGGCGTCAGCCATAGGTTCCCCGCCGCTGGATATTGTCTGACGACCTGTCAATTCCCCAACCAGACGGTTACCAATCGTGACAGAAGCGCAACAGTCCTCGTAGTAAGCCATCTACGGCTAGGATGTTTGCTGCGGTCGACTGTCCGTGACCAGCGGGGAAACACCTGACGATGAACCTGCACCAACCCGAGCCATGGGAACTCTTTGGCAGCGCCATGATCGAGGCGGAGGCGCTGGAACGTCGCGTGGCGGACGGCCCCCCGCGCGACCTTGCCGGCCTCGTCATCGAGGACGACGAGGTGGACCGGCTGCTCACCTCCCTGCCCGGCCTGGGCCCCCGCGAGGACGCCTTCCCCGCGCGCCGCGAGGTCACGGCGCGCCTGGCCGAACTGCGGGAGGCCATGCACGCCGCGCTCGAGTCGCCCGCCTCCGGCTCCCGCTTCGGCGCCCTCGCGCGCGCGGCGCGCCTGGAGCGGCCCGACGTGGAGGTCTTCGCGACGCTCGCGGCGATCGAGCGCAGCCCGGCGCGCCAGCGGCTGCTGGCCTACGCGCAGGACGACGTCTCCGCCACCCGTCCGTGGGTGGCCACGCTCGCGCGACTCTTCCCCGGCGAGCGTCCCGGCCTGCTCACCATTGCCGAGGAGTCCCGGCTCCGACGCGCCGAACTCCTCTCCGTCATCGGCGAGAACGCCTGGGCCACGCGCCCGGTGGCGCTCGCTCCGCGCGTCCTCTGGGCGCTGGCCGGAGACGACGCCCCGGACGCCGGGCTGCCTCGAGGCTTCGAGGTGCTGCCCGCGGCCGAGCATCGCGGAGCACCGGCGCCCGGCCTCTTCCTGGTGCACGGCGGCGACCGGACGCAGCGGCGCACGGAGGCGGCGCGCCACGTGGGGGCGCCCATCCTGGCCACCGGCCTGCCGGCGGACGAGGACGGCTGGCGCGCGCTGGTGCGGGAGGCCACCGTGCGCGGCGCCGGCCTGCTACTGGAGGTGGAGGAGCCTCGCCTGCCCGCCACGGCGGCGTACTGGGTGGAGCGCGGGGACCATCTGGCCTGGGTGATCGCCTCCCCCACCCCCGTGGAGATCCGCACGCTGCCTCGCGTGCCGTGGACCGAGAGCGAACTGGCCTCGCGCATGGCGACCACAGAGGAGTGGGCGGAGGCCTTCGGTCAGCGGCCGGAGCGGGGGCACCGCCTGGACCCCGAGGCCCTGCGGCTGGCGCGCGTGGCGTACCAGGGCCTGAAGGACGTGGACGGCGCCGTCCGGCGCCTCGCCTCGGGCGCCCTCGATGAACTCGCCACGCGCATCGAGTCGCGGCGCGGGTGGGATGCCGTGGTGCTGCCGCCACGCCAAGAGCGCCAACTGCGCGAACTGGTGGGGCGCTACACCCACTCGGCCACCGTCTTCGACCGCTGGGGATTTGGCGGCAACACGGGCATCGTGGCCCTCTTCGCCGGCCCCAGCGGCACCGGCAAGACGCTCTCCGCCGAGGTCATCGGCACCGCCCTGGGCCTGGACGTCTACAAGATCGACCTCTCGTCGCTCGTCTCCAAGTACATCGGAGAGACGGAGAAGAACCTGGAGCGCATCTTCGACGCGGCCTCCGCCGGGAACGTGGTGCTCTTCTTCGACGAAGCGGACGCCCTCTTCGGCAAGCGCTCCGAGGTCTCCGACTCCCACGACCGCTACGCCAACATCGAGGTTGCCTACCTCCTCCAGCGCATCGAGGCCTACGAGGGCATCGTGATCCTGGCCACGAACCTGCGCGCGAACATGGACGACGCATTCCTGCGCCGTATCCACGTGGCCGTGGACTTCCGCGAGCCGGACGAAGAGCAACGCCTGGACATCTGGAAACTGGCCTTCCCGCCTGACGCCCCGCAGGAGGACCTGGACCTCCCGTGGATCGCCCAGCGCTTCCGCGTGACCGGCGGCAACATCCGCAACGCCGCCACCACCGCGGCCTTCCTGGCTGCTGAAGCCGGACGCGCCATCGCCATGGACGATGTGGTGCGAGGCCTGGACCGGGAGTTCGAGAAACTCGGCCGGCTCCGTACGGAGGCGGACTTCGGTCCCTACTACCGCATCGTCACCAGCAACGACTGAGGCGTGCCCTTCGTAGAGGGCAGTGCCTAGTCTCCGGCCTCCGCGCTCGCGCCGCCGCCCCCGGACTCCACGTCCGGGCGGCACGCCTCTGCCCAGCAGGAGAAGAACGCGTCCCGGTTGGGCATTTCCACCTGGACCAGCGTCTCGGCGTTCATCTCCTCGCTGGCCTCGATCACGCCGTTCTCGGCCAGGAGGAAGGCCGAGACGGCGTAGACCTCATCCGGGCTCAGCGTGCCCGGCGTCAGGAATGGCATGGCGCGGTTGATGAAGTCGTAGACGGTGGTGGCGTACGGCCAGTAGTTGCCGATGACCTTGGGCTCGCCTGGCTGCCAACCGTCCTGGGCGACCTCCGGCTCGACGATCAACTGCGGCCCGTTCCCGCCTGGCCCGTTGCCCTCGCCGTGATCGCCGTGGCACGTGGCGCACTGAGCGACGTAGACCTGGGCGCCCGTCTCCGCGATGCCACTGCCGTCCGGCAGCCCCTCACCATCGGGGCGGACGTCGATGTTCACGGTGGCGAGGTAGGCGTCGTCCACCTCGGAGCCCAGGTCCTCCTCCAGCGCCATCTCCAGCGCGCCGTCGTAGGCGTCCTGGTAGGCGGAGGCTCCGGCGCCTCCGCCAGAGGGCGTGCTGGTGGTAGCCGCCGTAGGCGTGGATGTCATGCCCTGGGTGGCGGTAGGGCTACTGTTCGGGTCGTCCTCGTCGTCGCAGGCCACCAGCAGCACCGAGGCCGCAAGGGCAATTAGCACCAGGGTCAGCGGAGGGCGGAAGCGAGTGAGACTACTGCGCGAAGCCATTGGTCACCGTCCCATCACTGGCTACGCGCCAGGGCTGCTGGCCGTTGTAGTGGTAGCCCGTCTGCGGCGCGTAGCGTTCCGTGTCCAGCAACTCCTGCTGGGTAGGCTGCACATAGCCTGTCTCGTCCGTGGTGCGGCTCACGATGACCGCCTCGCTGCCGTCCCACTGCCACGGGAAGCGGAAGCGGGTGACGGCCTTCGACAGCACCGGCTCCTCCAGCCGCGCGTCCTCCCACGTGTCGCCGCCGTCCACGCTGACCTCCACACGTTCAACGCGGCCGCGGCCTGACCAGGCCATACCGCGGATCTCCCAGAAGCCGGGGGCCGGGATGTCCTTGCCCACGGAGGGCCAGGTAATGAGGCCCTTCGCCTCCATGACGAACGTGAACTGGCGCGCTCGACCGTCGTCCAGGACGTCCGTGTAGTTCTTGGTCTCCTCCTTGGTCTGGAAGGGCTCCGTCCAGAACTCCAGCCGCCGCAGCCACTTGATCTGCGAGTTGCCCTCCCAACCGGGCAGGAGCAGCCGGAAGGGAAAGCCCTGCTCCGGCCGAATCGGCTCGCCGTTCTGGATGAACGCGATCATCGCGTCGTCCATGAGTTTTTCGAGGGGGATCGAGCGGGTCATGGCAGCGCCGTCAGAACCCTCCGCGAGGGCCCACGCCGCGCCGTCCTGCACCCCGCCCACATCCTCGATCAGGGTGCTGACCGGCACGCCGATCCACTCGCTGGTGGAGACCAGCCCGTGGACGTCCTGTGCGGTGGCGTCTGCGTCCGAGCCGGTGAAGCCGGACCCGCTGTTGCCGGAACACTCTACGAAGTGGATCTGGCTGTAGCGGGGGAAGCGGTGGATCTCGTCCACCGTGTACGTCTTCGGACGGCCTACCATTCCGTGGACCGTGAGCCGGTGCTCCGCCGGGTCGATGATCGGAGTCCCGTTATGGTTGCGCTGGTAGTGCAGGTCGGAGGGCGTGATCATCCCGTCCAGATCCTGCAACGGTGTGAACGACGCCCCCGCGAACTGGCGGAGTCCCTCGCCGTTGAACGTCCGAGGGAAGTCGAGGAACGGGGAGCGGATGCCGTACCCGGAGAACGGCAGACCCACGGTCCCCGCAGGATTCCCCGGCACGGGGAGCCCGGGGTCGGGCGCCTGAGCGAACGTGGCGCCGTACCTCGACAGTGCGAAGGCGCCCGCCGCCACTGCCGAACCGGCGATGAGCCGGCGTCGCGAAAGCCGGACGCGAGTCGCGCGGAGCGAGTCCATCCGTGGTTCGTTCTGTGGTGCCTTCGCCTCAGGTGGGGCCTCAGGTGGGGCCTCAGGTGGGTCTTCAGGTGGGGCAGTCTCGCCGTCTGCCTGCTGGCTGGTGTCCTCGTCTCGGCCGTCCACGTCCATCTCGGGCCTCCCTCATCGGTCTCGCTCTCATCTCAGGCAGAGCGAACAGTCTGACCGAACCACCGAGGGGATTACGGAAGGGAAACCGGTGTGGATCGTCCGTGACGGATTCGTGCGGAGTGCGTCGCGCCGAGGGCGGTGGGATGTATCGAGCGTGGCCGGGCCACTGACTCGTCCTCGCCTGCTCGCGGCCGCCCCTGGACCATGCGGGCGGAAGAGCCGCAGCGCCCGGTGGGGGCCTGCCCGATCCAGCCTCCTTAGTCGCCGCCCAGTTCGCGCAGGGCGGCCGGCAGGCGTTCGTCCGGCCAGTCCAGGTGCACCACGTTCTGGCCACGGGCGCCGTCGTAGCGCTCGACCACCACCGAGTACATGTCGGTCTCGTTCTCCGGGCGCACCACCAGCGTGTCACCTCGGACGGGCGGGCCGGCGTCCACGGTGAACGAGCGCAACTCGCCGCGCAGGTGCGGTGCGTCTCCGCCGACCGGCAGGCCGGAGTCCGTGCCCACGCGCGCGGGGCCGCTGTCGTCGCGGTCGCGCTCACCCAGGCCCGGATGAGGCGAGTCTGTGGGCCAGATCATCAGGTGCCCTCGGCCCATGCGCGTCTGACCGTTCGAGGTCAGCAACTCGGCCCACCCCGCATCCCGAGGCGCCACACCGGACGATGCGCTGCCCCCGCCCCGAGCCGCGGCCTGCCACGGACGGCGCACCCGCGTCTTCAACTGCGCCCACAGGCGGCCCGGCCGGGGCATGTCGAACTCGAGTTTGCCTTCGATCTTGACCATGTACTCCTCCTCCCGAGGACGGCGGTAGCCGCGATCACCGGACGAGCGGAGGTCCCGCTGCGGGCCAATCGTGCCCCAATCGTGTCACAGCGCCGCCAGCCTCAGGCGCCGGAAGCGGTCAGGGCGCATGACAAAGCCATCACAGCGCCGTCGCCCTCGACGCGCGCGGTGCACCTCTGATCAGAGGCCGCGGGTCAGTCCAGGTAGCGCTGGATCGGCAACTCGCGATGCCTCACGCCCGTGGCGCCGAAGACCGCGCCGGACACCGCCGCAGCGATCGGCACAATGCCCGGCTCGCCCGCACCCGTGGACGGCGTCTCGTCGTCCCCGACGAAGCGCAGGTCAATGCGCGGCGCGTCCACGATGCGGGGCACGCGGTAGCGGGCGAAGGTGGGGTTCAGCACGCGGCCGGCCTCGAAGTCGCTGGCCTCGAAGAGCGCGCCGCCCAGGCCCATGACGATGGCGCCCTCCATCTGATTGGCCGCGCCCTCCGGGTTCACCACCAGGCCGCAGTCCAGCGCCGCGCTCACGCGGTGCACGCGCACCTCCCGGCCGTTCACGGACACCTCCGCCGCCGTGGCCACGTACGACCCCACGTCAATGCCCAGGGCAATGCCCGCGCCTCGGCCGTCCGGCAGGCGCGGGCCGCTCCAGCCGAAGTCGTCCGCCGCCGCCTCCAGCACACGTCGGAAGCGGGGCTCCGTGAGGTGGGCCAGGCGGTACTCCACCGGGTCCCGTCCCACGCGCGCCGCGATGTCGTCCATGTGCACCTCGCGCGCGAAGTGGTTCACCGCTGCGCCCAGCGAGCGATAGGACCCGGACGGCAGCGGACTGTCCGAGCGGTAGACCATGGAGCGGATGTTGCCGGCGTCGTACGGCGTCTCCGAGCCGCGGCGGCCGATCATGACACGCTCGCCGGCGTGGTAGGCGTGGCTGTCCCACGCCACCAGTCGCCCGTCGCTCGCCACGCCCGCACGGATACGGATCAGCGCCGCCGGACGGAAGTTGGACCACATGGTCTCTTCCGCACGTGTGTACGCCACTCGCACCGGCCGCCCGGCTGCCTTCGCGAAGCGCGCCGCGTCGTGCGCCAGGCCATACGGGGACTTCGCGCCGAAGCCGCCGCCGATCTCCGGCGCGATCACCCGGATGCGCGACTCCTCCATGCCGAAGATCGAGGCGAGTTCCGCGCGCAGGCCGAACGGACGCTGGGTGCCCGCCCACACGGTGAGCGAGTCTCCCTCCCACGCCGCCACCGCCGCGCGCGGCTCCATGGGCATGGGCGCGATGTACGGAATGTAGTAGGTCGCCTCGATGACCTCGTCCGCCTGCTTGAAGCCGGCGTCCAGGTCGCCCGCCTCCTGCGTGCTGTACCCATCCTGCCCGCTCTCCACCAGCAACGCCGGCATGTCCCACCGCGAGGGCTGGCCCTGCGGGATGTCCCACTCCAGCCGCGCGATCCGAGCGGCCAGCGCCGCCGTCTCGTCGTCCTCCGCCAGGATGGCGAAGATGCCGCCCTCCTCCACCACCTGCACCACGCCCGGCAGCGCCTCGGACGCGGCAAGGTCGATGGTGCGGAGGGTGGCGCCGTAGGTGGGTGGGTGCAGAATGGCGGCGTACAGCACGTCCTCCGGCAGGATGTCCTGCGAGTAGCGTGCGGCCCCCGTCACGCGGTCGATGCCGTCCAGGCGCCGCAGGTGGGACTGGCCCATCTGCGTGAAGTCCGCCCGCCGGGTGACCTGCGCGTGGTCCGCGATCTCGCGTTCCTGGTCCGCCTCGATGAGGTCGGCGTACGGGATGGACCGGCTGCGGTCGTGGCGAGAGACCACGGCGCCGTCACGCGCCTCCAGGTCCTCCACCGGCAGGTCCAGCCGGTCCGCCGCCATGGCGAGCAGGGCCTCCCGAGCGGTGGCGGCGGCCTTCCGCAACTGCCACCCCACACGCGCGGTGGACTGGCTGCCAAAGGTGCCCATGTCCCAGGGCACGCGCGCCGTGTCGCCCAGCACCACCTCCACCGACGCCATGGAAACGCGGAGTTCGTCCGCCACCTCCACGGCCAGGCCGGTGCGAATGTTCTGGCCGTACTCCACCTTGCCGGCGAAGGCCGTCACCCGACCCGTCCCGTCCACGATGATCCAGGTCGCCCGCTGCGTCTGCGGAGCGGTGTTCCCGTACGTCGCCTGTCCGTACCCCGTCCGCGACGCCGGAAACCCCACCGTCACGTCGCCCACAATGCTGAGCCGCCTCACGAGGCGTCCCCCTCGCTCCCCGTGTTCCGCTCGCTCCGGACGGACATCTCCTCTGCCGCGCGGAGGACGGCGCGCTCAATGCGCTGGTAGGCGCCACAGCGGCAGACATGCTCCACCAGCGCCTCGCGCACCTGGGCCGGGGACGGCTCTGGCTCGCGCTTCAGCAGGCCCACCGTGCTCATGATGAAACCGGGGATGCAGTAGCCGCACTGCATCGCCTGTTCTTCCACGAAGGCGCGCTGCACCGGGTGCAGGTCGTCCAGCGTCGCGACGCCCTCGCCCGCAGCGGCCGCCGCGAGGGCATCGTGAGTGGCAATGCCCTCGATGGTGGTGACCTCGCCGCCGGCGACCGCGCCCACGGTGGTCATGCAGGAGCGCAGCGGCTGGCCGTCCACCAGCACGGTGCAGGCCCCGCACAGGCCCTCACCACAGCCGTACTTCGTCCCGGTCAGGCGCAGGTCGAACCGCAGGTAGGAGAGCAGGTTGCGATCTCCCCGCGACGCCTGCCGCTCCACCCCGTTCACCACGAGTACTGGCGACGTTGGCACGGGCACCTCCCCGATAGCACGTGAGCACGTGCATTGTGCCACGCCGCGCGACACTACGAGGTCCGGCGACGCCCTGCCCCCGTCCGCGATGGCGCGTCGCACGGGGGCCATCATCTCCGCGGGGGGAATATCCTGCCGCCCGTTCCCGCGCATTCCGTGGTCTGCGTAGACGCCGCCGAAGGGCTTCGATAGGCTCAATGTGTCGGCTCGGAACCGCCTCGCGATTGCCGGCCCGCACCCTGTGAGTGGCCCGAAGGAGGCTCCTGGTGACCTTCGTCATCACCGACCCGTGCATCGACGTGATGGACCAGTCATGCGTCGCGGTCTGTCCGGTTGACTGCATCCACTTCGAAGAGGGTGCAGACCGGATGCTCTACATCAACCCTGCGGAGTGCATCGACTGCGGCGCCTGCCAGCCCGCCTGCCCCGTGAGCGCCATCTTCCCGGAGGCTGACGTCCCGGAGGCGCAGTCGAAGTTCATCGACATCAACTCGCTCTGGTTCGACGACCCCGTCGCCGCGCGCTCGCAGGTCGGTGGCGCACCCGCCACTGCCCCGGCGGCGGAAGCACCCGCCACTGCCCCCGCCGCGGAAGCACCCGCCGCACCGCCTGCCGAGGCTGCTGCCGCCGCCCCCGCCGCATCCGAGGACGCCCCGAGCGTGGAGCCGGCCGCCGCACCAGCAGCATCCTCCGCCCCCGCTGAGCCCGCCCCCGCTGCGGCCGCCGCCGCCGTCGAGCCGCCGCCGGAGCCGGAGAAGGAACCCGCCCCCGCCGGCAGTTACAAGTTTGGCGAGAACGGCGTGGAAGGAAAGTGCGCGATCTGCGGCACATACGTCATCAAGAATGGCGTCCCGTTCGGCCGCAAGTCCGTCCTGTGCCCGGAGCACGCCCACTACGAGGTGGCCTACCGCACCACGCCCGGCCGGCGCTAGCCGCGCCCGCAGACAGGACACGGACGGCCCCGGCTAACAGCCGGGGCCGTCTTGCATCTCACGCCTCCTCGACCCTGTGGTTCGGCTTGGACACGCTTCCGGGGTAAGATGGGGGGACAGATGACCACCACGGACCTTCAGACACGCATCGCCCGACTCCACGAGGCGCTCGCCGAGCGCATCCTGGTACTGGACGGATCGTGGGGCGTGCTCATCCAGAACAAGGGCCTCTCGGAGGCCGACTTCAGAGGCGGACGCTTCGCAGACTGGCCGTCTGACCTCAAGGGCAACGCGGACGTCCTGAACCTGAGCCGCCCGGACTTCGTACGCGACATCCACCTCGAGTACTTCGAGGCGGGCGCGGACATCGCCACCACCAACACCTTCACCGCCACCTCGATCTCCCAGGGCGAGTACGGCCTGCAGGAGTACGGGGCGGAGATGAACGAGGCGGGAGCGCGCCTGGCCCGCGAGGCCGCAGACACACTGCAGGCGGCGGACGGTCGCCAGCGGTGGGTGGCCGGCTGCCTGGGCCCCACCAACCGCACCGCCTCGATCTCCCCGGACGCCGCAGACCCCGCCGCCCGCTCGATCACGTTCGACGAACTGCGGGAGACGTACCGCGAGGTCACCCGCGCCCTGATCGCCGGCGGCGCGGACATCCTCATGGTGGAGACCATCTTCGACACCCTGAACGGCAAGGCCGCCATCTACGCCATCGACGAAGTCTTCGAGGAAGACGGCGTGACGCTACCCATCTGGATCTCCGGCACCATCACGGATCTCTCCGGGCGCACGCTGACTGGCCAGACCACGGAAGCCTTCTGGACGTCCATCAAGCATGCCCGGCCGTTCGCGGTGGGCCTCAACTGCTCGCTGGGGCCGGAGCAACTGCGCCCGTACGTGGCGGAACTCGCGCGCGTGGCGGACGTGCCCGTCAGCGCGCATCCCAACGCCGGCCTGCCGAACGCCTTCGGCGGCTACGACCTGGGCCCAGACGACATGGCCCGCCCGCTCGCCGAATGGTCGCGGGACGGCCTGCTGAACATCGTGGGCACCTGCTGCGGCAGCACCCCAGAGCACACGCGCGTCCTGGTGGAGGCCGTGCGCGGCGTTCCCCCGCGCACCGTCCCGGAGCCAGAACCCGTGATGATCCTCTCCGGCCTCGAGGCCGTGCGGGTGGGGAGATAGCCGTGACCAGCCCCACCCCGCCGCTCGGGGACGATCCGGACGCATCGAGCGCCGCCACCGCCTCGTTCGTCAACATCGGCGAGCGCACCAACATCACCGGCTCCGCCCGCTTCCGCCGCCTCATCCGCGAGGGCGACTACGACACGGCGCTGGAGGTTGCCCGCCAGCAGGTGGAGGCCGGCGCCCAGATCCTCGACGTGAACATGGACGAGGGCATGCTGGACTCAGAAGCGGCCATGGTCCGCTACCTGAACCTCATTGCCTCCGAGCCTGACATCTCCCGCATCCCGCTCATGATCGACTCCTCCAAGTGGTCGGTGATCGAGGCGGGCCTGAAGTGCGTGCAGGGCAAGGCCATCGTCAACTCGATCAGCCTCAAGGAGGGCGAGGACTCCTTCCTGGAGCACGCCCGCAAGGTGCGCCGTTACGGCGCCGCCGTGGTGGTCATGGCCTTCGACGAGCAGGGCCAGGCCGATACCGCGGAGCGCAAGTTCGAGATCTGCGAGCGGTCCTACCGCCTGCTGGTGGACCGCATTGGCTTCCCGCCGGAAGACATCATCTTCGACCCCAACATCTTCGCCATCGCCACCGGCATCGAAGAGCACAACGACTACGCGAACGCGTTCTTCGACGCGACGCGGATGATCAAGAAGCACCTGCCGCACGCCAAGGTCTCCGGCGGCGTCTCCAACGTCTCCTTCTCCTTCCGCGGCAACAACGCCGTGCGCGAGGCGATGCACGCGGTCTTCCTGTTGCACGCCATCAACGCCGGCATGGACATGGCCATCGTCAACGCGGGCGCACTCCCCGTGTACGACGAGATCCCGGAGGACCTGCGCGTTCGCGTGGAGGACGTCATCCTCAACCGCCGCGCGGACGCCACCGAACGCCTGCTGGAGATCGCGGAGCGCTACCGAGACTCCGGCGAGGTGGCGGAGAAGGCCACCGCAGAGTGGCGCAACTTCGCCGTGCGCGACCGCGTCACGCACGCCCTGGTCCACGGCATCGACGAGTTCGTGGTGGACGACGTGGAGGAACTCCGCCTCCAGGTAGACGAGCCCCTGGAGGTGATCGAGGGGCCGCTCATGGACGGCATGAACGTGGTGGGCGACCTCTTTGGCGCGGGCAAGATGTTCCTGCCCCAGGTCGTCAAGAGCGCGCGCGTCATGAAAAAGGCAGTGGCCCACCTCATCCCCTTCATCGAGGCCGCCAAGAAGCGCGACGGCGACACGCGCGCCAAGGGCAAGATCGTCATGGCAACCGTGAAGGGCGACGTCCACGACATTGGCAAGAACATCGTGGGCGTGGTGTTGCAGTGCAACAACTACGACGTGGTGGACCTGGGCGTGATGGTGCCCGTCGCCTCGATCCTGGAGGCGGCCCGGCGGGAGAACGCCAACATCATCGGCCTCTCCGGCCTGATCACGCCCAGCCTGGACGAGATGGCCTACGTGGCGTCGGAGATGCAGCGACAGGAACTCTCGCTCCCCCTCCTCATCGGCGGCGCCACCACCAGCAAGGCGCACACGGCGGTGAAGATCGCCCCCAACTACGCCGGCCCCGTGGTCTACGTGCCGGACGCCTCGCGCGCCGTGGGCGTGGTCTCCAACCTCCTGTCGGACACCCAGCACGAGGCGTTCGCAGCCACCACCCGCGCCGAATATGACCGCGTCCGCGAGGACTACCTGGGGCGCCAGCAGGCCACCGATCGCTACCCCATCGAAGAAGCGCGCGCCCTCCCCGCCCCGATCGACTGGGCCGGCTACGCGGCGCCCGTCCCGCGGCAACTGGGCGTGCAGAGCACGACCGTGGCGCTGGACGAACTGCTGCACCGCGTGGACTGGACGCCGTTCTTCCAGACGTGGGAGTTGTCTGGCTCCTTCCCCAAGATCCTGGACGACCCGGTGGTCGGTGAGACCGCGCGCTCGGTGTACGAGGACGCACAGGAGATGCTGCGCCGCATCGTGGAGGAGCGCTGGCTGACCGCCCGCGCCGTCACTGGCCTGTGGCCGGCGAACTCCGTGGGCGACGACATCGAGGTCTACACGGACGACTCCCGTACGCAGGTGCTGACCACAGTGCACAGCCTGCGCCAGCAGACCAGCCGCGGACGCGGACGCGCCCAGAACTACGCGCTGTCGGACTTCATCGCACCCCGCGAGACCGGGATTCCGGACTACATCGGCGGGTTCGCGGTCACCACCGGCATCGGGGAGGCGGAGCGCGTCGCGCAGTTCGAGGCGGAGCACGACGACTATCGCTCGATCATGCTGAAGTCCCTCGCCGACCGCCTGGCGGAGGCGCTGGCGGAGTACATGCACGAGCGCATCCGCAAGGAGGTCTGGGGCTACGCCAACGACGAGGAACTCGACAACGACGCCCTCATCGCGGAGCAGTACCAGGGCATCCGCCCTGCCCCTGGCTACCCCGCCTGCCCTGACCACACGGAGAAGCGCACGCTCTTCGACCTGCTGTCCGCCGAGGAGAACGCGGGCGTCGAGTTGACCGAGTCGTTCGCCATGATCCCGGGCTCCGCCGTCAGCGGCTGGTACTTCAGCCACCCGGACTCCCGCTACTTCGGCGTGGGCCGCATCCTGAAGGACCAGGTGGAGGACTACGCCCGCCGCAAGGGCTGGACCCTCGCCGAGGCCGAGAAGTGGCTGGCCCCCAACCTCGGCTACACGCCCGGCAAGTAGCCCGCCCGACGCTCTCCAACCGACCACGCCGGTTGCCAGTGCCACTCGCTCCCCCACCGGCGAGGCGCACCGTGCCACACTGCCCGCATGGCCTCGAAGCGCACTTCCAAGAGCGAGACCGCCCTGGTCGCCTTCCTCCGAGGCGTGAACGTGGGCGGGATCAATATCAAGATGGCCGACCTCGCCCGCACGTTCGAGGACTTCGGCTTCACGGACGTGAAGACCATCCTGGCCAGCGGCAACGTGCGTTTCACCACCACCGATCCAAACGGCCCCGCCCTCAAGCGCCGGATCGAGGCTGCCCTCACGGACCGCTTCGGCTACGAGGCGTGGGTGATCCTGCTCGACCTGCCCTCGGTCCGCCGGGTGATCGAGGGCTACCCGTTCGACACGGACGAGGACGTGAAGCAGCCCTGGGCGATGCTCCTCGCCGAGCCGGGCGTCATGGAGGACCTCCTGGCCGGCGCCACCGACCTCGACCCGGACGTGGAACGCGTCCAACCGGGGGAGGGCGTCCTCTACTGGGAGGTCACCCGCGGCCAGACCACGAAGAGCGTGTTCGCGAAGCACAGCGCGAAGGCGCGCTTCAAGGCCGTCACCACCACGCGCAACCTGCGCACGCTGCACAAGTTGCTGGCGTAGGTCTCCCGCCCTGCCGCCTCCCCTTTTAGGGGGGCGGGTTGGGGTGGGGGCGGTAGCATCCCGGACGAGCGGTCACCTGGAGGGCCATGAGGGCGCAGCACGCTGCGCCCCTACACCAGAGGCAGAACGGAGCCTACAGGCCGGGGCGGAGGCCCAGGTTGCGGACCACCTGGAGCGCGGCCTGCGAGAAGTTCATCGTGTACAGGTGCAGGCCGGGCGCACCGGCACGTAGCAGGCCCTCGCACACCTTCGTCGCCACCTCCACGCCCACCTCACGGCGCGCGTCCACATCGGTCCCGGCGGCCTCGAGGCGGTCGATGATCTCTTGGGGGAACTCCGTGTTGTTGAGCGCGGACATGCGGGCGACCGCCTCCACGTTCGTCGGCGGCATCACGCCGGGGATCACGGGAGTGTCCACGCCGCGTGCGGCCATCTCCTCGATGAAGCGCTCGTAGTACTCGGCTCGGAAGAAGAACTGGGTCATACCCAGGTCGGCCACGCGCAACTTCTCCGCCTGGTGCTCGCGGTCGGCCTCGGTGCTGGCGGCGCGCGGGTGGCCCTCCGGGTGCGCCGCCACGGCAATATCGAAGTTCGCGCGGTCGCGGATGAACCGCACCAGGTCGATCGCGCGCTGGAAGTGGCCCACCGCCTCTGCGCTGCCCTCAGGCAGGTCGCCGTGGAGGGCAATGATGTTCTGGATGCCGTCCTCGCGGTAGCGGTCCACGAAGCCCGCGATCTCGTCACTGGTGTGCGCCACGCAGACCAGGTGCGGCATGGCTGTCACGCCCAGGTTGTGCTGGATGTGATGCACGACCTCCGCCGTGGGCCCACGGCTGGAGCCGCCAGCGCCATACGTGACCGACATGAACGAGGGCTGAAGCCGGGCCAGGCGCCGCAACGCACGATCCAGGCGCGCGGCGCCCTCCTCGTCTCGAGGCGCGGAGAATTCGAACGAGAGCGTGGTGCCCTGGGCCAGGAGGTCGGTGATCTTTGCCATCGCCCCCATCGTGGTTGAAGAAGGTCTCGGGCGCCAGTCAGCGCCGACGCCCGCCTCCTGCTGTCTGCTCCCCACCACCCAGCGCCCCCCTCCTCGCTCCCGTCGGAAGCGGGCCGGAGACGCCGGGCCGGCTCGACACGCCCGCCCTGCCCTCCGAAGATGGGTCGACGATAGCGGCAGCAGGTCACGCCCCGATTGAGCACTGGCGGGCGACCGCAGCGCCGGCCAGTCCGGGGATGATTCGGGAGTTCCGATGCGTTATGTCATCTACGGTGCAGGCGCCATTGGCGGCGTGATCGGCGCACGGCTGGTCCAGCACCGGGAGCGCCACGGGCACGAGGTGGTGCTGATCGCGCGTGGCGAGCACCTGCGCGTCATGCAGCGCGACGGCCTCCGCTTCCGCGCCCCGGGCGAGGACTTCCGCCTCCCCGTCACCGCCGTCGCCTCGCCGTCCGAGGTCGAATGGCGCGGGGACGAGGTGGTGCTCCTCACCATGAAGACACAGGACACCCCGGACGCCCTGGACGACCTGCGCGCGGCGGCCGGCACAGACGTGCCGGTGCTGTGCGCCCAGAACGGCCTGGAGAACGAACGCATGGCCGCCCGCCGCTTCCGGGACGTCTACGCCATGCTCGTGCACCTGCCCGCCACCCACCTCGAACCCGGCGAGGTGCTCCTGAACGGCACGGGGGTCTCCGGCGTCCTGCACGCCGGCCGCTACCCCACCGGTACGGACGCGACCATCGAGGCAGTGTGCGCGGGGCTGGTGGCCAGCGACTTCGCCGCGGACCCCACGCCCACCGTGATGCGCCTGAAGCACACGAAGTTGCTCCAGAACCTGGGAAACGCCGTCCAGGCCACCTGCGCTCGCGATGCGGACGTAGCGGGCCTCCTGCGCCTCCTGCGCGAGGAGGCCATCCGCGTCTTCGACGCCGCCGGCATGGACTGGTCGTCCGAGGAGTTCGCGGAGCGCGTGCGCATGATCCGCATGGACGGCATCGTGGAGGGCTTCGACCGTCCAGGCGGCTCCACCCTGCAGAGCCTCGCCCGCGGGGCGAGCACGCTGGAGACGGACTACCTCAACGGCGAGGTGATGCTGCTGGGCACCCTGCACGGCGTCCCCACCCCCGTGAACCGCGCGGTGCAAGACACGGTGGTCGGCATCCTCCACGGGCGCGCGCCGATGGGCAGCGTCCCGCCCGAGGCCATCCTGGACCGGGCCCGCGAGTACGGGTTCACGGGCTGACGCACAGCGTTCCCCCACCGGGATGCCTCTGGTAGGCTCGGAGCGCTGCCGCCTCACACGGAGGTTCAGCGACGGGAGAGCACAATGGGCTGCCCCATTCACATCTGGGTTCCACTGATGGGCGCCGCCGCGCCGTTCGCGCGCGTGGCCCATCACCGAGTGCGCGCACTCTTCGGCGCCTCCACCGCCGCGGAGGCCGAGGCGCCCCGCGAGATGAAGCGATGGGCGCCCGTGGGCCAGCCGCCAGCGGACTCCACCGGCTCCACCTCCTGACGATCCGCACGCCCTGACCCCACCGAGAGGCCCCGCGATGCTCGTCGTCGATGCGATCTTCCACCGCGACGGCGACCTGTTCGTGCCCTCCCCCGCCGCCGGGAGCCCGTGGACGAAGGATGCGCTGCACGGCGGCCCGCCGGCCGGCCTCCTCGCCCGCTGCATCGAGGCGTACATCGGCGATCCGGAGATGCAACTGGCGCGGCTGACCGTGGACCTGTTCCGCGCCGTGCCTAGCCAGCCGCTGGCCGTGCAGGTGGAATCCGTCCGCAGCGGTCGTCGCATCCACGTGGTGCAGGCCTCGATCCTGGCGGACGGCCAGGAGGTCACGCGCGCGACCGCCGCCCTCCTGCGCCGGAGCGACGCGCCGGTGGGCGGCCTGTCCTACCCGCCCCCGCCCGGCCCCGACGGCCTGCCCGTGAACGCCGGCCTCGCACGCCCGCGCGGCGACGCACCGGAACCGGAGCGACCGCGGCTGGAGGGCTTCCACACGTTCATTGAGGTGGCGTGGGCGTCCGAGCGCTTCGCACCACTGCCCACCGCCTGGATGCGCATCCCCGTCCCATTCATCGCCGGCGAAGAGACGTCGCCCGTCACCCGCGCCGCCGCGCTCTCGGACTTCGGAAACGCCCTCGCAAACCAGGTGGGCAACGAAGGCGCCCCCGCGTCCGCGATGTCGGCGCTCTCCTACATCAACAGCGACATCACGCTCTACCTGGACCGCAACCCGCGCGGCGAGTGGCTCTGCCTGCAGGCAGACTTCCGCGACGAGGCAGAGGGCGTAGGCCACGTGGAAGCGGCGTGGTTCGACCGCGAAGGCCGCTACGCACGCGGCGTGCAGGCGCGCCTCGCCAACCCGCGTCCCTGACGCTTCCGGCCGTCCGAAGAGAGAGCCTCAGTCCCCGCGCCCGCCCTCGATACCCGCACTCTCGGAGGCGAGGCGTGCGATGGCGTCCGCCTCCATGCGGTAGGCGAGCCACTCGGACTGGTGCGCCATGCCCAGCGACGCGTAGAAGGCGCGCGCGGGGTTCCAGTCCAGCACGGACAGATCCAGGCGCGGCCAGCCACGGTCGCGCGCGATCCGGGCGAGCGCGGCCAGAAGGCTGCGGCCGGCGCCCGTGCCTCGTGCCGACTCGTCCACATAGAGGTCTTCCAGGTACAGGCCCGCGCTGCCCTCCCACGTGGAGTAGTTCGGGAAGAACAGCGCGAAGCCCACGGGCACGCCTCGCTGCTCCGCGATCACGCACTCGAACACCGGTCGCGGTCCAAAGCCGTCACGCAGCACCACCTCCGGTGTCAGGTGGACGCGCTCGGGCGGCTCGTGCTCGAACACGGCGAGGCCACGCACGAAGTCCACGATCGTCTCGGCGTCCTCGGGGCGTGCCCAGCGCACGCGCGTCGCGCTCGGGGCGGGGCCGGTGCGGTCGGGGGAGTCTGGCATCGCCCGAGCATATCCGGCGGCTTTGATACTCTCGACGCCTGACGTCCCGTGGACGTCATTGTCGAGGGGCCGGACGGGGAGAGTACGCCATGAACCGCCTGGCCAACGAGACCAGCCCCTACCTCCTGCAGCACGCCGACAACCCCGTGGACTGGTACCCATGGGGCGAGGAAGCGTTCGAGCGCGCTCGGACGGAGGACAGGCCGATCCTCCTCTCCGTGGGCTACTCCGCGTGCCACTGGTGCCACGTCATGGCGCACGAGTCCTTCGAGGACGAGGCGATCGCGGCCCTGATGAACGAGGGCTTCGTGAACGTCAAGGTGGACCGCGAGGAACGCCCGGACGTGGACTCCGTGTACATGACCTTCACGCAGGCCATGACCGGCCAGGGCGGCTGGCCCATGACGGTCTTCCTCACGCCGGCCCTGGAGCCCTTCTATGCCGGCACCTACTTCCCGCCCACCGACCAGTACGGCCGCCCCGGTTTTCCGAGGCTCCTCGAAAGCATCATGGCCGCGTGGCGCGACAACCGTGCCGGCGTGCTGGAGTCCGCGTCCACGCTCACCGAGCAGGTGCGAGCGGCCACGGAGCGCGCGACCGAGGCCGTCCCCGGCGCACCGGGCGTCTCGCCCCAACTCGCGGACGAGGCGGTGGCGGCCCTCCGCACCGTGTACGACGCGGAGTGGGGAGGCTTCGGCACGGCGCCCAAGTTCCCCAGCACCCCGGGCCTAGAGTTCCTGCTGATGTACGGCGCGCGCACGGACGACATGCACGTGTCCGGCATGGCGCTGCACACCGCCCGCCGCATGGCAGAGGGTGGGATGTACGACCACCTGGGCGGCGGCTTCGCGCGCTACTCCGTGGACCAGCGCTGGCTGGTGCCCCACTTCGAGAAGATGCTCTACGACAACGCCCTGCTGGCGCGGCTCTACCTCCACGCGTTCCAGGTCACGGAGGAAGCGTCCTTCGCCACCGTGGCGCGCGAGACGCTGGACTATCTCGCGCGCGAGATGCGCCATCCAGACGGAGGCTTCTATGCCGCCCAGGACGCGGACTCCGAGGGCATTGAGGGCAAGTTCTTCGTCTGGACCCCGGACGAGATCGACGAAGCCCTGGCCGGCTTCCCGGACGACGCCGGGCTGGCCTTCCGCACGCTCTACCACGTGACCGAGGCCGGCAACTTCGAGGATCCCCACCACCCGGACTTCGGCCGCCGCACCGTCCTGAGCCGCCCGCGCTCCCTGGAGTCCGTCGCGCGCGAACTCGGCCGCGACCCGGCGGAGGTGGAGGCGGCGCTCCCCGCGTGGCGCGCCCGCCTGCGCGAGGTGCGCGAGCAGCGCGTCCACCCCGGCCTGGACGACAAGGTCCTCACGTCCTGGAACGGCCTGGCCATGGCCGCCTTCGCGGAGGCGGCGCGCGTCCTGGACGAGCCTCGCTACCTGGAGATGGCCGTCACCAACGGCTCGTTCCTGCGCGAGCGCGTCTGGGATGGCGCACGCCTGCGGCACACGTACAAGGACGGGCACGCGCACGTGGATGGCCTGCTGGAGGACTACGCCTACCTCGCGCTCGGCCTTGTGGAGGTCTACCGCGCCACGGGCGACCTGGCCCACCTGCACTGGGCGGGCGAACTATTCGAGGTCGCCCTTGAGCGATTCCGGGATGACAATGGCGGCTTCTTCGAGGCGCCCTTGGATGGGGAAGCGTTGCTCATCCGCCAGAAGCCGTTCTTCGACTCCCCCACGCCCAGCGGAAATGCCTGCATGGGCATGCTGGGCATCACCCTGGGGCGCTACTTCGGACGCTCGGACTGGGAGCAGGTTGCCCGCGAGGTGGTGGGCCGGGTGTCCGGCCAATTCGCGCGCGCGGCCACTGGCTTCGGCGCCATGCTCCAGGTGGTGGAACTGCTGATCGCGCCGCCTCGAGAGATCGCCATCGTCGGCCCGGCGGAGGCGCGCGCCCCCTTCGAACGAGAGGTCGCGCGGCGCTATCTGCCCACAGTGCTCCTGGCCCCGGCGGAGCGTGGCGGCCTGCCGCTGCTGGAGGACCGCAGCGTCCCGGACGGTGCAGCCGCGTACGTGTGCGAGAACATGGTCTGTGACCTCCCCGCTCGCAGCGTCCAGGCGTTGCGAGAGCAACTGGGCGAGTGAGCACACCCACCTCGGACCCCGCGCAGCCGTCCGAGGGCTCGCGGCGCGTGCAGCCGTGGGATGCCTTCCGCCACCGCGACTACCGCTTCCTCTGGGTCACCGGGTTCGCCTCCACCGTGCTCCTCTGGATCCGCATCCTGGTCACCACGCAGTGGCTGTTCGAGGAGACCGGGTCAGAGGCGATGCTGGGCATCGTGGGCATCGTCCAGTTGTTCGTCCAGATCCCCGCGCTCCTCTGGGGCGGGGCGCTCTCCGACCGCATCGACCGCAAGCGCCTGATCGCCACGGCCAACACGATCTCACTCGTGGTGCTGCTTGCCATGGGCCTGCTGGACGCCTCCGACAGCCTCACGGTCCCGGTGGTGTTCGCCGGCATCGCCGTGTCCGCCGGTGCCCAGATGATGGTGAACCCGGCCCGTTCCGCGCTCACGCCGGCCACGGTGCCAGAGCGTCACCTGATGCTGGCTGTGGCCACGGACACGGCCAGCCAGAACGCGGCGGCCATCGTGGGCCCCATCGTCTTTGCGGTGGTGGCCTCCGTCTTTGGCCTCACCACCGCGTTCATGGTCGGCGCCGCCGTGGCCGTACCCGCCCTCCTCGCCCCGCTCTTCATCCGCGTGGCCGGACGCGCCGAGGGCGGCTCGAACGGCTCGACCATCGCCCGCATCCGCGAGGGCTTCTGGTTCGTCGTACGCCACCCGATCCTGCCCGGCCTCTTCCTGCTGGACACCGGCAACACCGTGGTGTCGTTCTACCGGGAGATCCTGCCCGCACTGGCCCGCGGCCTGTTCCGCGCCGGCGCAGCCGGGACCGGCGCTCTGGGCGCAGCCAACTCGGCGGGCGCCATCCTGGGCGCCATGATGGCGCTGTTCTTCTCCGAGTACCGGGCCAAGGGCATGCTCGTGCTGTACGCCAGCATGGTCTATGCGGTGGCGCTGTTCGGCTTCGGCAGCGTGAACCAGTTATGGATGGGCATCGTGATGATCGCCATCCTCGGCGGGGCGGACTCCGTGACGGTCGCGGTGCGGCACACCACGGTGCAACTGACCACGCCGGACCACATGCGGGGACGCGCCTTCTCGTTCATGATCCTGTCCGCCCAGACCGCCAACAACATCGGCACCATCTGGGTGGGCTTCTGGGCGGCGGCGATCGGCCCCGGCAACACCATGGTGCTGGGCGGCGTCATCGCGGTGCTCGCCACGGTGCTGGTGTGGCGCGTCTGGCGCCCCATCCGCGAGTACCGCTACCCCTAGCGCGCCGCCGTCCGAGGGCCGCTCTCGGACGCCTCAATGTGGCCTTGAGGTCGCACCGAGGTCGCCTCAAAGGTGCTCGATCAGTGAGCGCTTGTTCGTGCACTGGCCACGACAGATTACACACGGTGCAACCCCTACTCGGTACAGTGCGCACACCTCGTCCACGTCCGTCACCAGCGTGGCGCGAGGAAGAGCACTAATTTCGAGGTGACCGAGGTGGGGCGGAGCCCGTGTCAGACCGTGAGTTGCTGCTCCAGGCGTTCGAACGCGGCACGCTCGTCCGGCCCAGCCCCACGCATATGTCCTTCGTGGACGTGGTGCGCGCGCTGGCGCACGCCTCCGGCGTGGAGGTGCCCCTGAACGAACACAGCCGCGACCTGGCCTCCCACCTCCGAGGCGTGCAGCACCTGGTCTTCCTGCTGGCGGATGGCATGGGCATCAACCTGGTGGACCGGATCCCACGCAACTCCTGGATCCGGCGGAACACCCGCCGCTCCATCCACGCCACGTTCCCGTCCACCACCACCACCGCCGTGACCTCCATCGCCACGGGCGAGCATCCGGCCACGCACGCGGTCGCCGGATGGTGGGTCCACCTGCCAGCCCTGAGGGCGCCGGCGACGGTCTTCCTGCACGACCGTGCGGAGGACGGCAAATCGCTGACCGACCTGGGCCTGGGCGCGGACGACCTCAGCCCCTCGCCCCCCCTCCTGCCGAGGATGACGCGCGAGGTGCGCCTGGTGGTGCCGGAGGGCATCGCGGACAGCCCCTACACCATGCGCATGGGAGGCGACTGCGAGCGTATTGCCTACCGCACGCACGGCGAGGCGGTGGAGGCGATCGTCCGCGCCCTCGGCGCCTCCGCCGGCCCCACCTTCACCTACTGGTACACCCCCTCTCCAGACGCGGAGGAGCACGACCACGGCGTGGAGGCGGATCGGGTGTTCAATGCCCTGGGCGACCTGGACGAGGCCGCCGAGACGCTCGCGGAAGCGCTCGAGGACGGCGGGGCGCCCTGGCGCATCGTGGGGACGGCGGATCACGGCCACCTGGACCTGGACCCGCGCCTGGAGGTGGCGAAGGAAGACCCGCTGCTGGCGCACCTTGACGCATCGCCCGCGGGGGACATGCGGGTGCAGTTCTGGCACGTACGCACCGGCGCGGAGGCCGAGTTCGAGGCCGCGTTCCAGCAGCGCTTCGCCGGATCGTTCTACCTCATCCGCGCGCGCGAGGCGGAGGCGCTGGGCCTCTTCGGCCCCGAGCCGTGGAGCGACGTGATGCACCGGCGCGCGGGCTCGCACGTCAGCATCTCCTCCGGCGCCGCGGCCATGCGCTTCGAGGGCATCCCCGGCATCGCCGGCTACCGGCGCATGCAGTCCGGCCACTCCGGACTGTCGCCGCAGGAAATGCAGGTCCCCCTCATCATCGCCGGCGAAGCGACCTCCAACGGCGGCTGGGGCATCTAGCCCGCAGGCGGGCACGAAGAAGGGCGGCCAGTGGGCCGCCCTTCTCGAGACGCCTCGGACGGAGGCCGCCGGCGGCTACTTGCGGGCGGCGGCCGCGCGGGCGCGGGTGGCGGACCTGGCGGCCGGCTTCGCCTTCGGCGCGGCCTTTTCGAAGGCGCTGCAGATGGTGTCCACCATCAGCCGCGTCACCACGTACGGATCCATGTTCGCGTTGGGGCGCCGGTCCTCAATGTAGCCACGCTTCTCCACACCCACCTGCCACGGGATGCGGACGGAGGCGGCGCGGTTGGACACACCGTACGAGTACTTGTCCCACGGCGCCGTCTCATGCTTGCCCGTCAGGCGGCGCTCAATGCCGTCGCCGTAGTTCTTGACGTGCTCCATCGCCTTCTCGCCCAGCGCCTTGCACGCCAATTCGATGTAGTCCCAGGCGTTGGGGGCCTCGCGCATCTCCACGGTGGAGTAGTTCGTGTGGGCGCCGGCGCCGTTCCAGTCGCCCGGGATGGGCTTGGGGTTCAGCGTGGCGGAGACGCCGAAGTCCTCCGCGATCCGGTAGAGGAGCCAGCGGGCCACCCACATCTGGTCGGCCGCCGCCAGCGGCTCCACCGGGCCGATCTGGAACTCCCACTGTGCGGGCATGACCTCCGCGTTGGTCCCGGAGATCTGCAGGCCCGCGGCAATGCAGGCGTCCGAGTGCGCCTCCACGATCTCGCGGCCGAAGATCTCGTCCGCTCCCACGCCGCAGTAGTAGCCAAACTGGGGGGCCGGGAAGCCGTTGTCCGGCCAGCCCAGTGGTTTCAGACCGTCGAAGAACGTGTACTCCTGCTCAATGCCGAACCAGGACTCGTGCTTCGCGTACTTCTTCGCCACGGCCGCCAGCGGGGCGCGGTGGTTGGTGGGGTGGGGCTTGTTGCTGCCCGGCAACAGCACCTCGCACAGCACCAGGCGATTCGCGCCCCCGCGGATGGGGTCCGGACAGGAGAACACCGGGTTCAGCACACAGTCAGAGGTCTCCCCCACTGCCTGGTTCGTGCTGGACCCGTCAAAACCCCAGACGCCCGGCTCATCGCCGTCCGCCAGGACCCTGGTCTTGGAGCGCAACTTCTGCGTCGGCTCGGCGCCGTCGATCCAGATGTACTCGGCCTTGTACGCCATCTTCGGGTGCCCGCCCTTCGCGCGGCCCCGCACCACACCTCGGCGCGCGGGGATGTCCTCGTCCGATGCGTGCACGATATGCATCCCACGTTTCAGCCGTATTTCACGCGTTGACCTTCATGCCCGCGCCGGACGCCACCGCTGCGGACGCCCTCACCCCCCGTGGTGAGGCGAAGCGAACGTGACGAGGGCCACCGACCGCGCACCCGCGCGACCGTGTGGCTTCGTGCTAACGTTTCGTAAGTTTTGCACCCGGCATGCCCCTCTGTGTCCGGGACGCCCGCAGGAGAGAGGATGAACCATGGCCGATGACCCGACCAGGGATGCGCTGAAGAAACTCCAATACTCACTGATCGTGGTGGGTTCGGTGTCCAGTAGCGGCGAAGCCAACGGCATGACCGCAAACTGGATCACGCAGGTGTCCTTCGACCCGCGCATCGTGGCCGTCGCGGTGCAGGAGGGCGCGGTGACGCGTCAGAACATCGACGAGACCAAGGTCTTCTCCGTCTCCATCCTTGGCGAGGGCGCCAAGGACCTCTCACTCAAATTCACCAAGAAGTCCCGGCACGGCGCCGAACGCCTGGAGGACGAACCGATACAGACCTTCGAGACGGGCGCGCCCGTCCTGGACGCCGCCGTCGCCTGGTTCGAGTGCCGCGTGGTCGGCGTGCAGGAGCCCGGCGACCACGTGGTCTACTTCGGCGAGGTCATTGCCGGCGGCGTCCGCGAGGGCAACGCGACCACGCTGGCGGCCACCGGCATGTCGTACGCCGGATAGCCCCCGGACCCTCGTGAAGCCCTCGGAGGGTGGTTTGCCGCTGGCAGACCGCCCTCCGACACTGGTGGGAGCCGGCTCCCCGTCCAGACGGCGCGGGAGACAGATGATCGAGGCTCCACATGCCGCTCCGTAACGTCGCCCTGGTCGCGCTCATCGGCGCCGCGCTGGCGGTGCTCACTGGCCTCGGCGTGTGGCAGTTGCAGCGGAACGACTGGAAGCAGGACCTGGTCGCCCACAGCCACGAGCGCACGGACGCCCCGCCCCTCGACATCGCCGACACCACCGGCACGGACGCCGAGGCGATGGACTACCGCCGGGTGACCCTGCGCGGCGAGTGGCTCTGGGAAGACCGCATGTTCCTGGCCAACCGCGTGCGCTCCCCCAGCCGAGGCGAGGAGATCGTGGCGCCCGTGCGCCCGGAGCAGGGCGGCCCGGCCGTCCTCGTGAACCTGGGCTGGATCCCGGACGGCGCGCGCGACGATGTGGTGCGCGGCCTTGAGGAGGGCGCGGGACTGGGCGTGCCGGTCGGCCTGGCGCGGGACTACTCCAGCCTGGACGGCCACCAGATCCCCAGCGGCTCATGGTCCGCCATGTCACCGCATGACATGGCGGACGCCCTGGGCTACCCGGTGACGGACTGGGTGCTGCTGGTCGGCGAGGAGCGCGACGCCCCGGGCTCGCCGTCCGAGCCGCTCCCGGTGCAGGGCTGGCAACGCTTCACCAACACCACCCCCCACGTGGAGTACGCGCTGACGTGGTTCGGCATCGCCACCGTGCTGCTGGTCGCCGCCGTCGCTCGCTTCGTCGTCGCCCCCCGCCGCGCCCGTCAGCGCAACGAGGCCGACCCGCAGGCCGGCCTCGAGACTGGACGGGCCGAGGACGTCCCGGAAGCCTAGCCCAGGAACGACCGCAACTGCTCGGTGTGTTCGCGCAGGTGCGCTGCGGCGCCGCGCATGGCGGCCTCCACGTTCTGGTCGGTGGAGCCCGGGATGTTCTCCGCCGGCTTCGTCAGGTCGCTGTCCTCCACGTACTTGAAGGCGCGGTCCGCCAGCGCGGCGGCCGCCTCGTGCCGCGTCAGCGCGTCGGCCGACGAGGCGATCTCGGAGCGGTCGGCCTCGCCGGGCTTGCCCAGCATGGCCGTGGAGACAAAGTTGGCGAAGTAGACCTCGCCGCCGATCGCGTGCTGCGCGATCTGCTTCGGCGACCACTCCTCGCCGCCCGGCGACTGCTCCCACTTCCCGTCCACGCCCTGGAGCGCCTGCCGGAACGCATTCCGAGCGTCCGCGATCTGTTGTCGCAGTTCGTCAGCCGAAGCCATGGGGGAGTCCTTCCTCTGGGCGCGTGCACCGCTCGCGCCTCGCGCGTCTCGTGTGCCATCTCGCATGCAGCAATCTCGTATGCAATGGCGTCCGTACTCTAACCCTCGGACGCAACGCCTCACCCGCCCCCACGCCTGAAGGCGCCCCGGCTGCTAGGGCCTGTGGGGCCGTCGCGCTATCATGCCTCCCCTCCCCCATCCGTTACGGACCCCCATTCCGCAGGATCGAGCAACTCGTCATGGACGCACCCACCCCCACCACGCGCGATGTGCTCACCCAGGACGAGGCCGCACAGCGCGCCCGGCACGTCTCCCAGCCGGAGTACCGCCTGGACCTGGATCTGCACGCCGGCGCCGAGCGCTACCGGGGAGACCTCACCGTCACGTTCCAGGCGCAGGCCGGGGGCGAGACCTTCCTCGACTTCACCGGCGCACGCCTCGAACGGCTGGAGGTCAACGGACAGGCGGTGGCGTCACCTCGCTGGAACGCGTACCGCCTCTACCTGGACGGCATCCGCGCCGGCGAGAACACCGTGCGGGTGGTCTACGAGAACGAGTACAACCACGGGGGCGACGGCTTCCACCAGTTCGTGGACCCGGAAGACGGCGAGGAGTACCTCTACTCCAACTTTGAGCCGTTCAACGCGCACTGGCTCTTCCCATGCTTCGACCAGCCGGACATCAAGGGCCGCTACACCCTGACGGTCACGGCGCCAGAGGCGTGGCGCCTCATCGCCAACGGGCGCCCGGAGACGGTCGAGCCGGTGGAGGGCGGGCGCAAGCGCGTGCGCTTCGTGCCCACCAGGACGTTCTCCACCTACCTGTTCGCCCTCGTCGCCGGGCCGTACGAGGTCTTCCGAGGGCAGTGGCGGGACGTGCCGCTGGCGTTCTACGCACGCAAGTCGCTCGCCCCGTTCGTCGATCAGGAGGAGTTGTTCCAGGTCACGGAGCAGGGCCTGGAGTTCTTCTCCCGCTTCTTCGACTACGACTATCCGTTCGAGAAGTACGACCAGATCTTCGTCCCGGAGTTCAACGCCGGCGCCATGGAGAACGTGGCCGCGGTCACCCACACCGAGCACATCGTCTTCCGCGACCCGCCCACGGAGAACGACCGCCTGGAGCGCGCCGAAATCATCCTGCACGAAATGGCGCACATGTGGTTCGGCAACCTGGTCACCATGCAGTGGTGGAACGACCTGTGGCTGAACGAGTCCTTCGCCACATACATGTCGTACCTGGCGCTGACGGAGGCCACCCGCTTCACCAGCGCGTGGCAGGACTTCAACTCCGGCATGAAGAGTTGGGCCTACACGGAGGACGAGCGCGTCACCACGCACCCCATCTCCGGGGTGGTGCGCGACACGGACGAGACGTTCCTGAACTTTGACGGCATCACCTATGGCAAGGGTGCGGCCGTGATCAAGCAACTCGTGGCCGCCGTTGGCCTGGAGGGCTTCCGCAACGGCATGCGCGGCTACTTCCGGAAGCACGAGTACGGCAACACCACGCTCTCCGACTGGCTGGACTCGCTGGGCGAGGGCGCCGAGCGCGACCTGCAGCCGTGGGCGCAGGCCTGGCTGGAGACGGCCTCCCTCAACACCATCGCCGCCACCGTGGAGACGGACGGCGCACGCATCACGGACCTCACGCTGGAGCAGACCGCGCCCGCGCAGTACCCCACGCTCCGCCCGCACACGCTGGAGGTCGCCATGCTCCGCCGGGACGGCGGCCGCATCGAGGTGGAGGAGGTGGGCGCGCACATCGAAGGCGCATCGGCCAGCGTGCCGGAGGCCGTGGGTAAGCCGGCGCCGCACTTTGTCTTCCTCAACCACCGCGACCACGGCTTCGTGAAGGTGGCGCTGGACGCAGCCTCCGTGGACTTTGTCCGCGACCACCTGGAAGAGGTGGAAGACCCGCTGCTCCGCCTGCTGATCTGGCAGACGCTGTGGACCATGGTGCGCGACCAGCAGTTGAAGTCCACGGACTTCCTGGACCTGGCCCTGCCCCGGGTGGTCGCGGAGACGGACATCGCCCTCGTGGAGTCGATCCTCGGCCGGCTGTCCGCCGCGGTGAGCCGCTACGTGCCGGAAGAGCAGAAGGCCCAGGCGGCGCATCGCGTCTTCGCCGCGGCGTGGGAGGCGGCGGAGCGCGTGGAGGACCCGAACCTCAAGATCATCTGGGCGCGCACACTCTTCGCCACTGCCATCAACCCGGAGGACCTGGCCGCCGCCTGCGACCTGGCGGACGGCGTCCGCGAGGTGGCCGGCCTGACCGTGGACCAGGACATGCGCTGGAGCGCGGCCGCATCCGCAGTCGCGCAGGGCCTGGAGGGGGCGTGGGAGCGGGTGGAGCGGGAGCGCGAGCGCGACAAGTCCGACCGTGGCCAGCGCGCGGTGATCCGCTGCCAGGTCTCGCGCCCGGACCCGGACGTGAAGCAGGAGGCCTGGGAGAAGTTCACCGGCAACGAGGGCTACGGCTCCCTGCACCTCACCGCCGCCGCCATGGGCGGCTTCCACTGGTGGAGGCAGGCGGACCTCCTGGAGCCCTACGTGGAGCGCTATTTCGAGCGCCTGCCGGAGGTCTTCGAGCATCGCGACAACGAGTTCGCCCAGCGCTTCTTCAACAACCTCTGGCCTGGCTACCGGGTAGACCGGTCGCTGCCGGAGCGCTCCCAGCACCTGCTGGCGGAGCACGGCGAGCGCCTGCCCACGCTGCGACGCCAGTTGCTCGAGGCCAATGACGACCTGGAGCGGGCGATCCGCTGCCGCGAGTTCGCGGCCTCCTAGGTGACCGCAGCCAATCCCACACCGGAAGATCGCACCGTGAGCGCACGCTCGGACGGCGCGGACGAGGTGCGGGGCGCCTCCACGCCACCGGACGTCTCGCGGCCGCTCCCGGGCGGCGAGGCGCCACCACCTCCTCGGCGTGTGCTGGGCGTGCCCACCCACGGCGGACGTTTCTTCTTCGGCTGGTACCTGGTGGCGGCCGGCTCGGTCATCCAGTTCCTGATCGGCGCGCTGGTCAACAACGCCTTTGGTGGCTACGTGGCGGTGCTGTCCGCGGAGTACGGATGGAGCAAGACCGCGCTCTCCTGGGGCTTCGCGATCTCCCGGATGGAGAGCGGCATCCTGGGCCCGCTCCAGGGCTGGCTCACCGACCGCCTGGGGCCCAAACGCATCATGCGCATCGGCATGGTGATCTTCGCCATCGGCTTCTTCGCCTTCAGCCAGTTGTGGTCGCTCCCCACCTTCTTCATCTTCTTCGCGCTGATCTCGCTGGGCTCCAGCCTGGCGGGCTTCATGCCGGTGACGGTGGCGGTGGTGAACTGGTTCGACCGCTCACGTTCCATGGCACTGGGGATCTCGTCCGTGGGCTTCGCCGTGGGCGGCCTTGCGGCATCCGTGGTGATCCTGGCGATCACCGACCTGGGCTGGCGGCAGACCGCGTTCGCCTCCGGCGTGATCGTGCTGGCCGTGGGCCTGCCGCTGACCTCGTTCATGCTCTCCCGGCCGGAGGACGTGGGCCTGCGCGTGGACGGCCTGACGCCAGAGCAGGTGGCCGAGCGCCGCGCCGCAGACGCCGCCCGTCAGCGCCAGTCCACCAGCACGGAGGTGGACTTCTCCGCCCGTCAGGCCATGCGCACGCGCTCGTTCTGGACGATTTCGCTGGGACACTCCTCGGCGCTGTTCGTGGTGAGCGCGGTGATGGTGCACCTGTTCTCCCACCTCACCGAGTCGCTCGGCTACTCCAACGGTGAGGCGGCGTTCTTCATCGGCCTGATGACGGCGTTCCAGATCGTGGGGCAACTGGCCGGCGGCTGGCTGGGCGATCTGATCAACAAGCGCGTGATCGTGGTGGGCTGCATGGCCATGCACGCGGCCGGCCTGCTCCTGGTGGCCCACCTGGGCAGCCTGTCGGCGGTGGTGGGCTTCGCGGTCCTCCACGGCCTGGCATGGGGGACCCGAGGGCCGCTGATGCAGGGCATCCGCGCGGACTACTTCGGCCGCAGTTCCTTCGGCTCGATCATGGGGTTCTCCTCCATGATCCTGATGATCGGCCAGATCGCGGGGCCGGTGATCGCGGGCTTCCTGTACGACCGCACCGGCTCCTACGAGTCCGGGTTCACCATCATCGCCCTGATCGCGGCGTCCGGCTCCGTGTTCTTCATGCTCTCCACGCGCCCCGCACCGCCCGCCGTCCCCGGCAATCCGCTTCCGACCGCCGGCTACGAGGCCTGACGAAGCGGCAAGGCTCCCCCTATCGGGGACGCCTCGCGGTCTCCAGCGCCAGCCGGATCGGCCGCACCTGCTTCACGCTGATGATCAGCGCCTGCGCGATCTCCTCGTCCGAGTACCCGTTCAGGACGAACTCGCACACCTGTTGCTGCTCGTGGAACGACAACACCATCGGAAACCCGCTACCCCTCGTAGACGTCACACCCGCGCCGGAAACGCCGGACCCCGCCTGGCGGGCGGGATCCGGGGCGTCAATCCTCACCCGGTCCGGGTCAGGCTTCCAGCAACTGCCGCAGCACGAACTGCAGGATGCCCCCGTGGCGGTAGTACTCCACCTCCACCGGCGTGTCGATGCGTGAGCGCACCTGGAACTCCCGCTCCGTGTCGTCGTCCGCCAGCACCTTCACCGTCAGCACCTGGCGAGGCGCCACGCCCTGCCCCGTACCCAGGATGTCGAAGCGCTCGCGCCCGGTAAGGCCCAGCGAGGCAGCGGACTCGCCCGGCATGTACTCCAGCGGCAGGATGCCCATGCCCACCAGGTTGCTGCGGTGGATGCGCTCGAAGGACTGCGAGATCACGGCCCGCACGCCCAGCAGGTTCGGCCCCTTGGCCGCCCAGTCACGCGAGGAGCCGGAACCGTACTCGCGGCCGGCCAGGATGATCAGAGGCACGCCCTCGCGCTGGTACTTCTCCGCGGCGTCCCAGAGCGACATCTCCTCGCCGTCCGGGAGGTGGCGGGTGTAGCCGCCGTCCCGCTCCACCAGCGCGTTCTTGAGCCGCACGTTGGCAAACGTGCCGCGCATCATCACCTCGTGGTTGCCACGGCGAGAACCGTAGGAGTTGAAGTCGTCCGGGATGACTTCGCGCTCCGTCAGGTACTGCGCGGCCGGCGAGGTGCGCGCAATGGCGCCCGCCGGCGAGATGTGGTCCGTGGTCACGGAGTCCGACAGCATGGCGAGCACCCGCGCGTCCTTGATGTCCTCCACCGCCTTCGGCTCTCGCGGGAGGTTGTCGAAGAAGGGTGGGCGGCGGACGTAAGTGGACTGCGGGTCCCACTGGAAGCGGTCACCGGTGGGCGCCGGGAGCGCCTGCCAGCGATCGTCGCCCTTGAAGACGTCCGCATACTGCGTCTCAAACATCTCCTGCTTCACGGACTCCCGGATGACGTCTGCGATCTCCTGCTGGGTGGGCCAGATGTCACGCAGGAAGACCGGGCCATCCGTGCCCTGCCCAATGGGCTCCTCGTACAGGTCGATCTCCGTGGTGCCCGCAAGCGCGTACGCCACCACGAGCGGCGGCGAGGCGAGGTAGTTGGAGCGCACCTTGTTGTGCACGCGCGCCTCGAAGTTGCGGTTGCCGGAGAGGACGGCGGCCACGGCCAGGTTGCCCTGGTCCACGGCGGCGTCCACCGGCGGCGGCAGCGGGCCGGAGTTGCCGATGCACGTGGTGCAGCCGTACCCGACGAGTTCGAAGCCGAGTTCGTCCAGGTACGTGTTCAGGCCGGCGTGGGCCAGGTAGTCCGTCACCACCTTGGAACCCGGCGCCAGGCTGGTCTTCACCCACGGCTTGGTGGCCAGCCCCTGCTCCACCGCCTTCCGCGCCAGCAGGCCGGCGCCCACCATCACCTCCGGGTTGGAGGTATTGGTGCAGGAGGTGATAGCCGCGATGACCACCGAACCGTTCTGCACGCCATACGTCGAGCCGTCGTCATGCACCTCGACCGGGTCAGCGGACGAGCCCTGCTCCACCCACGACGCGATCTCCTGCTGCGCGGCGGCCTTCGCCGCAGACAGCGGGATGCGGTCCTGCGGGCGCTTCGGGCCGGCGATGCTGGGCTCCACCGTGCTCAGGTCCAACTCCACGACCTCGGAGTAGGTGGGGTCCGGCGTCTCGTCCGTGCGGAAGAGGCCCTGCGCCTTGCAGTACGCCTCCGTCCGAGCGATGACCTCTTCCGGGCGGCTGGTGAACCGCATGTACTTCAGCGTCTCGTCGTCCACGGGGAAGAAGCCCACCGTGGCGCCGTATTCCGGACACATGTTGGCAATGGTGGCGCGCGCGGCCAGCGGCAGGTTGCTCAGCCCCTTGCCGAAGAACTCCACAAACTTGCCCACCACGTTCAGCGAGCGCAGCAGTTCCGTGGCGCGCAGCACCAGGTCCGTACCCGTGGCGCCCTCCGGCAACACGCCCACCAGGCGCACGCCCACCACCTGCGGGATCAGCATCGCCACCGGCTGACCGAGCATGGCCGCCTCTGCCTCGATGCCGCCAACGCCCCAGCCCACGATGCCCAGGCCGTTGATCATGGTGGTGTGGGAGTCCGTCCCTACCAGCGTGTCCGGGTAGGCCACGTCGTCCTGTTCCCAGACCACCTGGCCCAGGTACTCCAGGTTCACCTGGTGGACAATGCCGGTGCCCGGCGGCACCACGCGGAAGGTGTCGAACGCCTGCTGCGCCCACTTCAGGAGTTGGTAGCGCTCACCGTTGCGCTCGTACTCCTTCTCCACGTTCAGGCCGAAGGCGGCAGCAATGCCAAAGACATCCACCTGTACGGAGTGGTCGATCACCAGGTCCACCGGCTGCAGCGGCTCGATCTTGGCGGGGTCGCCCCCCATCTCCGCCATCGCGTCTCGCATGGCCGCCAGGTCCACCACGGCGGGGACGCCGGTAAAGTCCTGTAGCACCACGCGGGCGGGGCGGAAGGCGATCTCCACGTCCGGATCCGCCACCGCGTCCCACTTTGCGACCGCCTCGATCTGAGCGCGATCCACGCTGGTGCCATCCTCGAACCGGAGGAGGTTCTCCAGCAGGATGCGATGCGTGAAGGGCAGACGGTGCAGGTCTGCGCCCAGCGCGGCGAGCGCTCGGTCCAGGCGGTAGTAGGTCAGGCTCCTGCCGCCGACCTCCAGCGTGTCGCGAGCGCCAAGGCTATCCAGGGAGGTCATTCCAGGTCCCTTCCGTCTCAGGCGATCCCGCGGTGAGGCGCCGGGGAGCCGGGCAGGATAACCGGGCAGGGTGCGACCTCAAAGTGCGCCCGGTAACCCCGATTCTACCCCACCCGGCCATCCGTCCAAGTCCGCCACGCCCCCTCTGCGATAGAAGCGCGACGCCTCGTGCCCGCCCGCTAGTCCGAGGCGATGTCCCTGCTGCGACGCTCTGGCCGCACAGGAAAGAGGCACGATGAACGACCAGGATCGAGAAGAACGGCAGAGCACGGGTGGCGGCAGGATGGCCGGCAGGATGGCCGGGACGGGCGCAGGAGCAGCCGGCGGAGGCGTGGTCGGGTGGGGCGTGGGCATGGCCTGCGGCACCGTGATGGGCCTGATCTGGGGCCTGTTCCTGGGCCTGATGATCGAGCGACGCTGAACATTCCCGCGCCAGACAGCCAGAAGCCCGGCGACAAGCGCCGGGCTTCCAGTTTCTCAGCCCCTCGTCAGCAGCGAGGCGCCAGGTCTGAGGGCTTGCAGCCGTCACCGGACGGTCAGCGTGCCCACCATGCCGGCTTCCTTGTGACCGGGGATCGTGCAGTAGAACTCGTACTCACCCGCCTCGTTCGGGGTGAAGGTGAGCGTGGCGGACTCGCCGGCCTGCAGGAACACATCCAGATCCCACTCGTCTCCGGAGAACTCGTCCGGGATGTCGTCCGCATCGATGTCGTCGATGGTGAACGTGTGCTCCAGCGCACCACTGTTCTCGAACTCGATGGTCAGCGACTCACCGGCAGTGGCCATGATCTGCGACTCGCTGTAGTCGATGTCGATCATCTCCACCTGGATGGTGTCGCCACCGGTGGCTCCGCCGCCCTCGCCACCGCTGGGTGTGGTGGTGGCGGTGGCCGTCCCTGTCGCGGTCCCTGTCGCGGTCCCGTCCGCCGTCCCGGTCTCCGTGGCGGTGGCGGTAACGGTGGGACTCGCGTCGCCGTCCAGCCCGTCCAGTCCGTTGTCGTCGTTGTCGTCCCCGTTACAGGCGACGATCAGCAGCGAGACAGCCCCGAGCGCGCCCAGGGCGAGCAGGCGACGGATGCCGGACCAGCGCGGGTTTCGACTTGATGCATCTGAGGGGTGGGTCATGTGGCTCTTCCTCGTCCACCGACCCCGCTGCAACTACCGTCCCATCCCGCAACCCAGCGGGATACCGAGATTCGAGCAACCGACATGAAAGCGACACACTGCGTGAGAAGTCCCCACTCGGACAACACGCCCCAGCACCCACAACACGACGGAAGCCCCGAGTTGCCTCGGGGCTTCCTACCTCGCGCTCCAACTACCGCCAGTGGAGCGAAAGGGGCTGGGCGCTGGGGTGGCGCCTGCTGGGGGGTGCTGAGCCTCATGATGCACCCCCGGTCGGAGGGCTACCCGGGCCGATCGCCCGTAGATCTCGGGGACAAAGGTCCCCCCGCCCACGGGCACGGACGAGGGCAGGCGCGCCCCGCGTCACGGTGCCGCGTCACAGCGTCCCGCCGCCTCATCCGTCCGCCTCATCCGTCCGCCTCATCCCTCCCTTATCCGTCCCCTCATCCGTCCCCTCATCGTCCGGGGAGCCGGGTCTTGAGCGCGGGTAACGCGTCCGGATGGAGGCTACTGACGAGACTGCGGCTGCGGTGGGTTCGGGCTATACTCGGCGCGCCCGCCGGGACATGACGCCCCACGCCCGGGCCCAACGGGCCGTCCGAGGTGCCCCCGCGCCCCCACCAGCGGGGCGTGTGAGCAGTCGAGCGGCGTCGCGGGACGGGGGACCCGGCCACTGCGCCCTGAGCCTGAGCATTCGCTCTGCACGCATCGCTCCCCGGAGCGAGCCTGGGCGCCCAACGAGAGGGCCACTGGAGTCCCGGCGTCCTCGGACGGCTGGACGAGGTGAGGAGTTTCCGTGGCGAAGATCCCAGTGAAGAACCCGGTTGTCGAACTCGACGGCGACGAGATGACGCGCATCATCTGGGGCTTTATCAAGGAACGGCTGATCCTGCCGTACCTGGACATTGACCTCGAGTATTACGACCTGGGCATCGAGCACCGGGACGCCACGGACGACCAGGTGACGGTGGACGCGGCCCACGCCATCCTGCGCCACGGCGTGGGCGTGAAGTGCGCCACCATCACCCCGGACGAGGAGCGCGTCACGGAGTTCGGCCTGAAGCAGATGTGGAAGTCCCCCAACGGGACCATCCGCAACATCCTGGGCGGCACGGTCTTCCGTGAGCCCATCATCTGCAGCAACATCCCGCGCCTGATCCCCGGCTGGGAAGAGCCCATCGTCATTGGCCGTCACGCGCACGCGGACCAGTACAAGGCCACGGACTTCCTGGTGCCGGGCGCCGGCACCCTCTCCATGACCTTCACCCCGGCGGACGGCGGCGAGCCTCTGACGTACGAGGTCAACCAGTTCACCGGCCCCGGCATTGCGCAGGGCATGTTCAACACGGACGAGTCGATCCTGGGCTTCGCCCGCGCGTGCTTCAACTACGCGCTGGACCGCAAGTACCCGCTCTACCTCTCCACCAAGAACACGATCCTGAAGGCCTACGACGGCCGCTTCAAGGACATCTTCGAGAAGACCTACCAGGAAGAGTTCAAGCCTCAGTTTGACGCCGCCGGCCTCACCTACGAGCACCGCCTGATCGACGACCTGGTCGCGCAGGTGCTGAAGTGGAAGGGCGGCATTGTCTGGGCCGCCAAGAACTACGACGGCGACGTGCAGTCTGACACCGTCGCCCAGGGCTTCGGCTCGCTGGGCATGATGTCCTCCGCCCTGCTCACCCCGGACGGCTCCGTGATGGAGGCCGAGGCGGCCCACGGCACCGTCACCCGCCACTACCGCCAGCACCAGGCCGGCCAGGAGACCTCCACCAACCCGGTCGCCTCGATCTTCGCGTGGACGCGGGGCCTCTCCCACCGCGCGAAGTTGGACGACAACGCGGACCTGGCCACCTTCGCCCAGACGCTGGAGCGCGTCTGCGTGGAGACCGTGGAGGGCGGCCAGATGACGAAGGACCTCGCCATCCTGGTGGGGCCGGATCAGCCGTGGCTCACCACGAACCAGTTCCTCGCAGCGCTGGACGAGAACCTCCAGGCGGCGATGAAGTAGGACATTCGCTGCCGGCGGCCACGAGGCCGTCCGACAGCACAGGAACGACTACGAGGCCCCGACGGGCGGTAATCCGTGCGGGGCCTCTGAACGAAAGGCATCCCCGTTGCGACAGAAGGTAACGATCGTGGGGGCCGGAAACACCGGCGCCACGATGGCCCAGATCCTCGGCACCCGCGGCTACGCAGACGTGGTGCTGCTGGACATCGTGGACGGCCTGCCCCAGGGCAAGGCCCTGGACCAGGCGGAGGCCCTGCCCTGGGCGCGCTCCTCCGCCACCATCACCGGCACCAATGACTGGGATGACACCGCCAACTCCGAGGTGATCGTGATTACCTCCGGCGTGGCCCGCAAGCCGGGGATGACGCGCGAGGACCTGCTGGGCACGAACGCCGGCATCGTCCGCAGCGTGGTGTCAGAGGCCGCGCGCCGCTCGCCCAACGCCGTCCTCGTGATCTTCGCCAACCCCATGGACGCCATGTGCCACGTGGCGCTGGAGGCCTCTGGCTTCCCCAAGGAACGCGTGGTGGGCCAGGGCGGCATGCTGGACACCGCCCGCTACCGCACCTTCATCGGCATGGAGACCGGCGCCTCCGTGAAGGACGTGAGCGCCTGGGTGCTCGGCGGCCACACCGAGGCGACCATGGTCCCCATCGTCTCCAACGCCACGGTCGGAGGCGTCCCGCTCATCCAACTACTACAGCCGGACACGGTGGCGGCGGTGGTCAACCGCGCCAGGCGCGGCGGCGCGGAGATCGTGGACCTGCTGAAGACTGGCTCCGCCTTCGTCGCCCCGGCCGTGGCCACCATCGAGATGGTGGAGTCCATCCTGCTGGACGAGCGGCGCATCCTCCCGTGCGCGGCCCTGCTGGAGGGCGAGTACGGCGTGGACGGCGGCTACGTGGGCGTGCCCCTGCGCCTGGGCGCCGGCGGCATCCAGGAGATCTACGAGATCTCGCTGGCGGACGACGAGCGCGAGGCCATCCGCCAGGCGGGTGACGCCGTCAAGGAACTCGTCGAAGCCACCCCGAAGGGCTAGGCACCTGATGTCCTCCACTCATCGCAATGGCACTGGCGGCACACGCACCGAGACGGACACCTTTGGCCCGATCGAGGTGGACGCCTCGCGCTACTGGGGCGCGCAGACGCAGCGCTCGCTGGAGAACTTCAAGATCGGCGTGGAGCGCATGCCCCGGCCGCTGATCCGCGGCTTCGGCATCGTCAAGTACACCTCGGCGGAGGTGAACCGGGATCTGGGCAAGTTGCCGGACGACCTGGCGGACGCCATCAAGCGCGCCGCCACCGAGGTCATCGAGGGCGGCCTGGACGACCACTTCCCCCTGGTCGTCTGGCAGACCGGCTCCGGCACCCAGACCAACATGAACGTGAACGAGGTCATCTCCAACCGAGCCATCGAGATGATGGGCGGCGAGATGGGCTCCAAGGCCCCCGTCCACCCGAACGACCACGTCAACATGTCGCAGTCCTCCAACGACACGTTCCCGGGCGCGATGAGCGTGGCCACGGCGGAGCAGGTGGTGCACCACCTGGCGCCGGCGCTGCAGTACCTGCACGACGCGCTCGACGCCAAGGCGCGCGAGTTCGACTCGATCGTGAAGATCGGGCGCACGCACCTGATGGACGCCGTTCCGCTCACGCTGGGCCAGGAGTTCAGCGGCTACGTGCAGCAACTCACCTACGGCATCGAGCGCGTCCGAGGCGTGCTGCCACGCCTCTACGAACTGGCGCTGGGCGGCACCGCCGTGGGCACCGGTCTGAACAGCCACCCCGAGTACGCCTCGCGCGTGGCGGAGCGCATCGCAGCCTTCACGGGCCTGCCCTTCGTCTCCGCCCCCAACAAGTTCGAGGCGCTGGCGGCGCACGACGCGCAGGTGGAACTGGCCGGCCAGTTGAACACCGTGGCCGCCTCGCTCATGAAGATCGCGAACGACGTGCGCCTGCTGGGGTCCGGCCCGCGCGCTGGCCTGGGCGAGTTGATCCTGCCGGAGAACGAACCGGGCTCCAGCATCATGCCGGGGAAGGTGAACCCCACGCAGTCCGAGGCCGTGACCATGGTGTGCGCCCAGGTGATGGGCAACGCCGTCACGGTGAGCGTGGGCGGCGCCACGGGCCACTTCGAGTTGAACGTGTTCAAGCCGGTCATCGCCTACAACAACCTGCAGAGCATCCGCCTGCTGGCGGACGCGGCGCGGTCGTTCACGGACCACTGCGTGGTGGGCATCCAGCCCAACATGGCCCGCATCCGGGAACTGATGGAGTCGTCCCTGATGCTGGTAACGGCGCTGAACCCGCACATCGGCTACGACAACTCCGCCATGATCGCGAAGAAAGCCCACGCGGAGGGCACCTCGCTGCGCGAGGCCGCCCTGGCGCTGGGCCTGCTCACGGACGAGCAGTTCGACGAGTGGGTGAAGCCGGAGGAGATGACGAGGCCATAACGGCCGCCGGCCGCCTGAGGGCGGGCCCTCGGCCAAGTCGCGACACCCGAGCCGCGACACACGAGCCGCAACACACGAAACGCCCGCCAGATGGCGGGCGTTTCGCTTGGAGGGGCTGATTCGGGGCTAGGAGGGCTCCTGGACGCGGACGCCCAGTTCCTGCAATGTCGGACCGTCCGAGTACCGCTCCGCTCCGGCGGCGCCCGCGAGGAACGCGAGGACACCCCAGAACGCTCCGATGAGCGCGGCCGGCGCCTGGTCGTCGATCATCGTGGTCACGCCGGCCGCGACTACCGCGATGAGGAGGGCTGCCCCCAGGCCGAGAGTCCACTTGCGCATGACGTTCACCTCTTTCGACAGTCAGAGCGTACGTCGCGCGCCCCGGCCGTCCGAGGGGTGAACGTCCCGATGCCCTCGGGACAGGGGTCCCAATGAGCGCCTCTGCCCTACTGTCCGGAGCGGCCGTCGACCCACTCGCCCAGGGTCAGGCGGTTGCCGTCCGCGTCCTTGAGCACGAAGTTGCGGAGGCCCCAGGCTTCGTCCGTGAGCGGGTAGTCGATCACGCCGCCCGCCGCCTGGACCTGCTCGTGGAGCGCGTCCACGCCCTCCACCGTGAGGTACGCGCTCGCGGGCCCGGCATCCGGGAAGCGCGCCTCCGGGCCCAGCAGCGCCACCTCCACCCCGTCGCGACCGATGATCGCGAGGTCGAAGCCCTCGGTCGGCGTCGTGGTCTCGAAGCCGAGGTTGGCGCGGTAGTACTCGCGCGCAGCCGTCACGTCGGCGACGGGGAGGTTTGGTCGGGCGGACAGGTAGCGGGAGCCAGGCATGACGGCCTCCTTCGCGCGCTCCCCGCCGGCGAGGGCGGGCGCCTCGAGGATGGCGGCGCCAACGCAGGAGACGGGGCCACAGGGCGGGGGCGCCACTACCGGCGGGGGTGCATCCCCTCTTCCCATGCCAGGAAGATCGCCACGGACGCGCCGACGGCGAAGCCGATCCACAGATTGCTGAACGCGAACGCCAGCGCCCCCGTCACCACGAGGCCGACGATGATGCTGGGCATGAACCGGGGCAGGCGCTCGAAGAGGCGTCGCATACGGGCGACTTTACTGGGAAAGGCCCTGCCCTGTCAGGTTCCGGTTGACCGTCTTGGCCTTCACGTAGTCGCGGTTCAGGTAGGCGATGAAGTCGATGGAGATGTTCTTCGGGCAGGCCGCCTCGCACTCGCGATGCATGGTGCAGGAGCCAAAGTACTCCTCCATGGTCTCCACCATGGCCTCCGTGCGCGTCCAGCGTTCCGCCTGGCCCTGCGGGAGCAGGTTCAGGTGCTGCGCCTTGGCCGCCGTGAACAACTGCGCCGCGCCGTTGGGACACGCGGCCACACAGGCCCCGCAGCCGATGCAGGCAGCCGCGTCCATGGCCGCGTCCGAAACGGACTTCGGCACCGGCAGCATGTTCGCCTCCACCGCGGAGCCCGTGTTGACGGAGATGTAGCCCCCCGCCTCCACGATGCGGTCGAACGCGGAGCGGTTCACCACCAGGTCCCGCACGATGGGGAACGAGGCCGCTCGCCACGGCTCCACCACGATGGTCTCGCCGTCCTTGAACTTGCGCATGTGCAACTGGCAGGTGGCGGTGCCGCGTTGCGGACCGTGCGGCTGGCCGTTGATCATCATGCCGCAGGACCCGCAGATGCCCTCGCGACAGTCGTGGTCGAACTGGATGGGCTCCTTGCCCTCCCGGATCAGGTCCTCGTTGACCACGTCCAGGACCTCCAGGAAGGACATCTCGTCGGAGACGTCCTGGGCCTCGTAGGTCTCGAAGTGCCCGCGGTCGTCGGGGCCGGCCTGGCGCCAGACTTGCAGCGTGAACTTCATCAGCGGTAACTCCTCGTCGCCAGGTGGACGTTCTCGAACTCCAGGTGCTCGCGGTGGAGCGTCTGGGGCGAGTCCCGTCCGGTCCACTCCCACGCTCCCACGTAGGAGAAGTGTTCGTCGTCTCGCTGCGCCTCGCCATCCGCGGACTGGTGTTCCACGCGGAAGTGCCCGCCGCAGGACTCCTCCCGATGCAGCGCGTCGCGCGCCATCAGTTCGGCGAGTTCGAAGAAGTCTGCCACGCGCGCGGCCTTCTCCAGCGAGTCATTGACGGTCTCTCCGGTGCCCAGCACGCGCAGGTCGCGGTAGAACTCCGCCTTCAGCGCCGGGATGTCGCGCAGCGCCTGCTCCAGGCCCTCGCGCGTGCGCTCCATGCCAATGTCATCCCACACGATCTTGCCCAGTTCGCGGTGGAAGTCATCCGGCGAGCGCGTGCCGCCGATCGAGAGGAACTGCCGCACCTGGTCCTCCACGCCCTGCTGCGCCTCCGAGAACGCGGGGTGCGAGGTGGACACGGGCGGCTGCCCCAGCAGGCCGGCCAGGTAGTCGCCAATGGTGTACGGCAGCACGAAGTAGCCGTCCGCCAGCCCCTGCATGAGCGCCGAGGCGCCCAGCCGGTTGGCGCCGTGGTCTGAGAAGTTCGCCTCGCCGATCACGAACAGGCCGGGGACGTTGCTCATCAGGTTGTAGTCCACCCACAGGCCGCCCATGGTGTAGTGGCTGGCCGGGTAGATGCGCATGGGCAGCACGTAGGGGTCCTCGCCCGTGATGCGCTCGTACATCTCGAAGAGGTTGCCGTAACGCTCCTCGATCACCTCGCGGCCCAGGCGGTCGATGGCGTCCGCGAAGTCCAGGTACACCCCGTTCTTCTTCGGCCCCACCCCGCGGCCCGTGTCCACCTGCCGCTTCGCCGCCCGGGATGCCACGTCGCGCGGCACCAGGTTGCCGAAGGAGGGGTACTGGCGCTCCAGGTAATAGTCCCGGTCTTCCTCGGGGATGGCGTGCGCGGGGCGCGTGTCTGCGGAGTCCCTGGGCACCCAGATGCGGCCGTCGTTGCGGAGCGACTCTGACATCAGGGTGAGTTTGGACTGGAACTCGTCGCTGGCGGGGATGCAGGTGGGGTGGATCTGCGTGTAGCAGGGGTTGGCGAACAGGGCGCCCTTCTTGTGGGCGCGCCAGATCGCCGTGGCGTTGCTCTTCTTCGCGTTCGTGGACAGGTAGTACACGTTCCCGTACCCGCCGGTCGCCAGCACCACCGCGTGCGCCGCGTGCGAGGAGATCTCGCCCGTCAGCAGGTCGCGCACCACCACGCCTCGAGCGCTGCCGTCCACCGTCACCAGGTCCAGCATCTCCGTGCGCGGGTGGAGTTCCACCGCGCCCAGGGAGACCTGGCGCATCAACGCCTGGTAGGCGCCCAGCAGCAACTGCTGGCCGGTCTGGCCTCGGGCGTAGAAGGTGCGGGAGACCTGCACGCCTCCAAAGGAGCGGTTCTCCAGCATGCCGCCGTACTCACGCGCGAAGGGGACGCCCTGCGCCACGCACTGGTCGATGATGTCCACGCTGACCTGCGCCAGCCGGTAGACGTTCGCCTCGCGCGAGCGGAAGTCCCCGCCCTTCACGGTGTCGTAGAACAGGCGGTACGGCGAGTCGCCGTCGTTCTGGTAGTTCTTGGCGGCGTTGATGCCGCCTTGCGCCGCGATCGAGTGCGCGCGACGCGGCGAGTCGTGGAAGGTGAAGACCTTCACGCGGTAGCCCAGTTCCGCCATGGTCGCGGCGGCCGAGGCCCCCGCCAGGCCGGTGCCGATCACGATCACGTCGAAGCGGCGCTTGTTGGCGGGGTTCACCAGCCGCATGTTGAAGCGGTGGCTCTCCCACTTGTCCTCGATCGGCCCGTCCGGGATACGGGAATCCAGCGTTACTGGCGACATGGCAGCGCTCCTACTCCAGGATCCCGATGGTCGCCGCCAGCGGGAACGAGATGTTCCCGGCGACGATCGCCAGCGCGAAGCCGACCGCGAACAGCCGTCGTAGCGCGTTGTACTGCGGGTTGTTCACGCCCAGCGACTGGAACAGGCTCCACGCCCCGTGATAGATGTGCACGCCCAGCGCCAGGTTGGCGACGATGTAGAGCCCCGCCACGGGGATGCGCTGGAAGGATGCAATGGTGTTGGCGTAGACGTCGCCGTGGACGAACTCCGGGTTCACCCAGCCCCACGTCAGGTCCGCCAGGTGGAAGGCGATGAACAGCAGGATGATGGGCCCGGTCCACTGCATGGTCCGCGAGGCCCAGTCAGCCGCGATGTAGTCACGCTTGCCGGCGTACTTCACGGGGCGCGCGCGGCGGTTGTGCGCCAGGATCGACCACGCCGAGTGGACGTGGATGGCCAGCGCCGCCACCAGCAGGATGCGCGTCAGCCAGAGCAGGAAGCCCTTCGGCACCAGCGGGTAGGCCACCTCGCGCAGTCCCACCGCGTAGGCGTCGATCTCGGCGGCGCCCAGGTACAACTTGAGGTTGCCGAACATGTGGCCGCCGATGAAGATGAGCCCGATCACGCCAGTGATCGCCATGGCCCACTTCTTGCCGGTGTAGGTCTGGTAGAGACTTGCGGGCCACGGCCACGGCCGGCCCTTCTGATGGATCGGCCGGACGGCCGCCTCGACCGAGGATCGCGGCGTCACCTGCGCCATGCGGCTTCCCCTCCTGCATGCGCTGCGACGGGCGAGGCGCCCGCCGCTATGCGTACCCTACTGCCGCTTTGCCGTTGCCGCGAGTGGCCCTGAGCGCGCGCCCAACCGGGAACCCCAGTACACACGCCCGATCCGAGGCGCCCCTCAGCCCGAGGAGCGCGCCCGGTGGCGTTCGTACAACAGCACCGCGGTCAGCGTCTTTGCGTCTTCGATCTCGCCGGACTCTACCGCCGCGTACACCTCGTCCAGCGTCATGCGCACGGGTTCGGAGAGGTATTCGTCCGCGTCCTGCGGCAGCGGCGAGGCGGTCAGCGCGGTGGCGAGGTAGTAGTGGATGTACTCCGAGCAGAAGCCCGGCGCCATCCACGTCGCGCCCAGGCGCACGAGCGAACCGGCGGCGTAGCCGGTCTCCTCGCGCACCTCGCGCGCAGCGGTAGCCTCCGGCGCCTCGCCCTCGTCGCGCGTGCCGGCGGGGATCTCCAGGAGCACGCGGCCGGCCGGGTGGCGGTACTGGCGCACGAGCAGCCATCGGTCCTCGTCGTCCACCACCACCAGCGCGACGGCGCCGGGGTGCCAGACCACCGCGCGCTCCGCCTTCGCCCCGTCCGGGAAGCGCACCATGTCACGCGTGACGTGGATGTAGCCCGCAGCCGCCAGGGGCTCGGAGGAGATCAGTTCTGGTATCGCGTCGCTCACGCGGAGGTGCTCGCCTCCAGCGGCGGCGCCGGATCGGCCGGCAGTGGGTCCAGGTCCAGCGTCATCGCGATCTCGTCGCAGCCGGGGAACTTGGGGCAGCGATAGCATTCGTTCCAGACCTTGCGCGGCAGGTTCATCACGTCCGCCTGCTGCCAGCCCAGGCGCTCGAAGAAGCCCGGGCGGTAGGTCAACGCGAACAGGCGTTCCAGGCCCAGCGTGCGGCCCTCCTCCACGCAGGCGTGCACCAGCGCCGCGCCAATACCGCGCGAGTGGATCGCCTCGTCCACCGCCAGCGACTTCAACTCCGCCAGGTCGGCCCACGTGATGTGCAGCGCAGCGCAGCCGATCACGCGGTCGCCGTCACGCACCACGAAGAAGTCGCGGAGGTTCTCGTACGTCTCGCCCACGGTACGGGGGAGCATCTGCCCCTGGGCGGCCCAGTAGTTGATGAGCCGCGCGATGCCCTCGCCGTCATGGACGGTGGCGCGTTCCACGCGGACGTCGGTGACTGGACTGGCTGCCTCGGAGGTCATGGATCACAGGATAGTCAACCGCCCCGCTTCACGCTCGCGCGGCGCCGCATGCTTCTTACGAGGCGCCCTCGGCGCCCGCGTGGCGGCGCGCGGCGGGGCCCTGCACCTCGTCGATGACGTTGTCCATGCGCAGCCAGCCCAGGCGGCGGGCCAGGTTGTGGTAGAAGTCGTTCTCCCCGCCCAGCCGCACGAAGCACACCGTCCGAGGCGAACGCGTGATGGTCACCTCCGCGCCGGAGTCCACCTCTCGGTGGTGGATGCCGTCCACGCTCATCGCGCCCTCGTAGCCGCGCTCCACGGAGAGACGCAACACCGTCTCGCCGGGCAGCACCAGCGCATTGGCGCGCGTGAGGTGGGGGGCCACCGGGACCAGGATCATCTCGTCTGACACCGGGTGCAGGATGGGGCCGCCCACGGAGAGCGAGTAGCCCGTGGAACCCGTCGCCGTGGCGATCACCAGCGCATCCGCGCGGTACTCCGCCAGCATGACGCCGTCGATGTGCGCATGCACCGAGACCGTGCGCCCCAGAGTGGCGCGGCCGATGACCACGTCATTCAGGGCGTGCAGCGCTTCCTCGCCGTTGAGTTGCGCCTGCACCAGCGAGCGCTCCTCCAGCCGGCCCTCGCCGTCCAGCACGCGCGCCAGGTCCTGGCCCGCGCGCGCCTCCACAGTCTCCGTGAGGAACCCCAGGCGGCCCATGCGCACGCCGAAGATGGGGATGCGTTGTTCTGCGGCATAGGTGGCGGCGTGGAGCACGGTGCCATCCCCACCCACGCAGACCATCAGGTCACTGTCAGCGGACTCGCGCAGGAAGTGGCCCTCGCCCTCCGGCAGTTGGTAGACGTGGACACGCAGGCCTCGCTGCGTCGCCAGCACCTCCAGCGCCCGCGCCACCTCGCCCGCCCGAGGCACAGAGGGGTGGTAGTAGATCGCGATGCGCCGGGGTGCAGGGAAGGCGATCACCCGGCCCCCTCCGCGTGCCCCTCATGGCCCTCCCCGCGCACGCTCGCAGAGGGTAGGCGCAGCCAGAGGAAGAACTCCCGGTTGCCCGCGGGGCCCAGGAGCGGCGATCGCACCACCCCGTACACGCGCAGGCCCAGGTCCAGGGCGGCCAGCGCCACCTTCGCGATGCTCGCGGCGTGCACCACCGGGTCACGCACCACGCCGCCCGTCTCCACCTGCTCACGGCCCGCCTCGAACTGCGGCTTCACCAGCACGAACAGGTCTGCGCCGGGGCGCAGGGAGCGCACCACGGCGGGGAGGACGGTGGCGGCGGAGATGAAGGACACGTCCATCACCAGCACGTCCGCCGGCACGGCCAGCGGCTCCAGGGAGCGTGCGTTGACGCGCTCCCGCAGATCCACGCGCGGGTCGCCCCGCAACTTCGAGGCGAACTCCCCGTAGGCCACGTCCACCGCGACCACCGTGGCCGCGCCTCGTTGCAGGAGGCAGTCCGTGAAGCCCCCGGTGGAAGCGCCCACGTCCAAACAGCGCTTCCCACGCACGTCCACGCCGGTGTGCTCCAGCGCGTGGTCCAACTTCTCCCCGCCCCGGCTCACGAAGCGTGGCGGCGTCTTCACCTCTACGACCGCGTCCGGGGACACCGGCGCGGCGGCGCGGATGGCCACCTGGCCGTCCACCAGCACCTCGCGTGCCAGCACCAGTGCGCGGGCGCGGTCTCGCCCGGACGCCAGGCCACGCTCCACCATCAACTGGTCGAGTCGTTGCTTCTTGACGCGGGGTGTCCGTGAGGCTGCCGTCATACCGTTATGTTCGATTCACGACTGCGAGGCCGCAGCGTAGCATCCCGCACGAAAAGAGGCGCACCGGGGGCGGACGCGGCCACGTCGAGCGTGGTCATCGCGAGTCAGCCGCGACCAGGCAGGGCGAACACGAGGCGCACCCGGTCAGGCGGACTGAGCCTCGTCAGACCGGATGCCCTCGTACTCCACGGCGCGGCCGGCGGCGGTGAGCAGCAGCGGACGCTGACGGTTGTTCACCGTCTCAGCGGAGACCACGCACTTCTTGATGTCCGTCCGCGAGGGGATCTCATACATCACGTCCAGCAGGGTCTCTTCCAGCACCGTGCGCAGCCCTCGGGCCCCCGTCTTCTGGGCAATGGCACGCTCGGCGATGGCCACCAGGGCGTCGTCCGTGAACGAGAGTTCCACCTCGTCCAGGCCGAAGAGGCGCTCGAACTGGCGGGCCACGGCGCTACGCGGCTGGGTGAGGATGGCCACCATCATCTCCACGTCCAGCGGGTCCAGCGTAGAGACCACGGGCAGCCGCCCCACGAACTCCGGGATCAGGCCGAACTGCAGGAGGTCGTCATGGGTGACGTGCTGCAGGATGCGTGCGCGCTCCTGCTCCATCTCCAGGCTAGAGCGGTTGTCCGGGTTGAAGCCCAGGTTGCGCACGCCCACGCCGGTGCGGCGCGAGACCAACTTCTCCAGGCCCTCGAACGCGCCTCCGCAGATGAACAGGATGTTGGCAGTGTTGATCTGGATGAAGTCCTGGTGCGGGTGCTTGCGGCCGCCCTGAGGGGGAACGGAAGCCACCGTGCCCTCGATGATCTTCAGCAGCGCCTGCTGCACACCCTCCCCGGACACGTCTCGGGTGATGGAGGGGTTGTCGCCCTTGCGCGCGATCTTGTCGATCTCGTCGATGTAGACGATGCCGCGCTCCGCCCGCTGGATGTCGAAGTCCGCGGACTGGATGAGGTGCAAGAGGATGTTCTCCACGTCCTCGCCCACGTAGCCCGCCTCGGTCAGAGCGGTGGCGTCTGCGATGGAGAAGGGGACGTCCAGCATGCGGGCCAGGGTGCGCGCGAACTCCGTCTTACCGGTACCCGTGGAGCCGATCAGCAGGATGTTGGACTTGTCCAACTCCAGGTCCGCCTGCACGGGAGCATCCACGCGCTTGAAGTGGTTGTAGACCGCCACCGCCAGCGTCCGTTTGGTGCGGTCCTGCCCCACGATGTACTCGTCCAACTGCTGGACGATCTCCTGTGGAGTGCGCAGGCGGCTCTTGCCGCCCTTGGCCGCAGTCTTGGAGGAGCCCTGGGCCTCCTCGTTGATGATCTCCTGGCAGAGTTCGACGCACTCGTCGCAGATGTAGACCGCGCCGGGGCCGGCGATCAGGCGCTTGACCTGGTCCTGGTTCTTACCGCAGAAGGAGCAGTTGTACTGCACTCGACTGCCGCGCGTGGTGCTCCCGGCCATGGCTGTCTCCCGCTGGCCCCCGCCGCGTCTACGGCTGCTCTGGCTTCGCCAGGATTTCGTCGATCAGACCGTATTCCATGGCGCCCTCCGCCGTCATGTAGACGTCGCGGTCGGTGTCCGCCTTGATGCGGTCCAGGGTCTGCCCGGTGGCGTCCGCGAGGATCTGGCGGATCTTCTCGTTGTTGCGGAGCAACTCACGGGCCGCGATCTCCACGTCCGTGGCCTGGCCGGAGCCGCCTCCCAGCGCCTGGTGCATGTGGATGGTGGCGTTGGGCAGGGCGAAGCGCTTGCCCTTCTCGCCAGCCGAGAGCAGCACCGTGCCCATGGACGCGGTGACGCCCACCGCAATGGTGCTCACGTCCGCCCGCACAAGGTTCATGGTGTCGTAGATGGCGAGCCCCGCGTAGATCATGCCGCCCGGCGAGTTCACGTAGATCGAAATGTCCCGATCCGGGTCCTCCCGGTCCAGGAACAGCAACTGCGCGACGATGGAGTTCGCGACCTGGTCGTCAATGCCGGTGCCCAGGAAGATGATCCGTTCCTTGAGCAAGAGCGAATAGATGTCATAGGCACGCTCACCGCGCGCGGTGGTCTCTACCACCATCGGCACGATGTTCTGCGGCTTGAGGAAGCCCTCGGAGAAGTCCTCTGGGCGGGGGGCTCGGTAGGTCATCCTCTGGTCCACTCTAGCCAACCCACTTGGCCATCCGTGCCGGTCGCCCGGCCCACGTTCTCGTTCCATCGTACCGCGACCAGGTCGCGGTTCCCTTAGGGGTTAGTTGGCATCTTCCGTTACGTCGGCTTCCGTTGCGTCGGCGTCCTCGCCGGTCGCGGCCACCGGCACCTCAGAGGCGCCCGCAGCGTCCGAGGCGGCGCCGACCGGTTCCGTCGCGGCTTCGGGCGTTGGCTCGCCCACCTCGGCCGCGGCCTCGGCGGCGGCTTCAGCGGTCGCGCCGCGGCGGCGGCGGCTGGCGCGAGGCGCGCCCTCCTCCGCACCGTCGTCCGGCTGCGAGGCGATCTCCTCGAGCCGTTCGATGGCGTGACGGGTCACCAACTGGCTGCGGATGGAGGAACGGCCGTCCGGGGTGTCGAACAGGCCGCGGATGGCCTCCGAGTTCGCGCCGGCCATGCCGCCGCTCATCTGGCCCACCAGATTGTCGATCTCCTCGTCAACCTGCCCTTCTGTGACTTCGACCTCTTCGGCGGCGATGAGTTCGCCCAGGACCAGGGCGCGGCGCACCGTGAGGTCCGCCTGCTCCCGGAACATCTCCCGCACTTCCTCTTCCGTCCGGCCGATGCTCTTGAGCCAGTTCTCCAGGCCCTCCGGCGTGTGCGAGGCGTGGTTGGACTCCCGGTCGATGGAGCGGTCCACCTCCCGCTGCACCAGCACCTCCGGGTAGTCCAGCGATGCGGTGGCGATCAGCAGGTCCACGACCTCGTTGTGGTAGGCCTCGGTTGTGGCGCGCTCGGCCTGCTTCTGCAGGTCGGTGCGTACGCGCTCCTCCAGTTGGGCCACGGTCTCCACGTCGTCCTCGTCCAGCGAGGAGACGAACTCGTCGTCCACGTCCGGGAGGATCTCGCGCTTCACTTCCTTGAGGCTGACCTTGTAGGCCACCGGCTTGCCGGCCAGTTCCTCGCTAGGGAGGTCCTCGTCCAGCGTGTACTCGATGGTGTGCTCGCCCACGGCAAGGCCCACGAGGCGCTCCACGAAGCCGGGAAGCGAGACCACGGCGCCCTCGCGCACGGGGAACTCGGCGTCCTCCTCCGTGTGCTCGTCCGGGTGGCCCTCCACCTGCACGGCGACGTCAGCGCGGACGTGGTCGTTCCACTCCACCGGACGGTCCACGGGCTCCAGGACGGCGAACTGGCGGCGCAACTGCAGGAAGGTCTCCTGCACCTGCTCCTCCGTGACTTCCACATCCTCGCGCGGGACGCGCAGGGAGCGGTAGTCCTTCAGGTCCACCTGCGGGCGCACGGGCACGGTGGCCTTCACCACCAGCGGCTCGGTGGACTCCAGTTCGAACTCCGGCTGGTCGATCGCGTCGATCTGCTCGGACTCCAGCGCCTCGTTGTAGACCTCCGGCACCAGTTCTTCGAGCGCCTCCTGGAGGATCGCGGCAGTGCCCACGTGGCGCTCCACGGTGCGGCGGTCTGCCTTGCCGGGACGGAAGCCGGGGATGCGCACCTGCCTGGAGATCCGCGCCACGGCGCGGTCCATGTGCTTGTCGACCCGCTCTTGGTCGACCTCAATCTGCAGGGCAACCAGGCCCTGCCCCTCAAGACGTTCAGTGGTAATTGCCAAGGAGTCGTGCCTTCGTCAGGTAGGCCCATGGTGTTGCTCGCGAGGACCAGGAATCGGCACCTCCGGCGCGTTTCCGGGCGCTTACGTACGTCTCGTCACTATAGCACGCACTCCTGTTGCGCCCTCCACAGGGGGACACCCGCACGATCTCACCAGGACGACCACGATCCGCCGGACCCGGCCATTCGCGCCCGTTAGCGCGCTCGGATCGCATCGTTCAGGGCGTCCCCCAGCAGGTTGAACGCAAAGAGCAGGACCGTGACCACGGCGCCCGGCACCAGCAGCAGGTGCGGGTGCGACTGGAACGTCCGTGCGCCCGACCCTTCGAACAGCATGGCCCCGAACGAGGCGGCCGGCGGCTGCACCCCCACCCCGAACCAGGTCAGCACGATCTCTGACCCGGCGATGCCGCCCAGCGTGGCGGAGACGGACAGGATGATGAGGAACGACACGTTGGGCAGCAGGTGGCTTCGGATCACCCGCCCGGAGGTGGCCCCCAGCGACTCCGCAGCCAGCACGAAGTCGTTCTCCCGCAGTTGCAGCACCTGCGCCCGGATGATGCGGGCGGACCCTACCCAGAAGAACAGCGACAATGCCCCGAACACGAGCAGGTACGAGGAGAACCCGGACGCCACGAGCCCGTCCACGAACGTGTTCGCCTCGATCCAGCGCACCCACGAGTCGACGCGGTCACCCAGGCTGGCGTTGATGAGGATCAGCATCACCAGGGCCGGGAGCGACGAAAAGATGTCGCCCAGCCGCATGATCGCCCCGTCCACCCAGCCACCCCGATACCCCGCGAGCAGGCCGAGGCCGTTGCCGATGATGAGCGAGCCGGAAAGGACAACGGCGGTGGTGACGATGAGCGTGGTGCGCGCCGAATAGATGGTGCGGCTGAGCATGTCGCGGCCCAGGCGGTCCGTGCCCAGCCAGTGGTCTGCGCTGGGCCCCTCCAGCCCTCGGTCCAGGTTCTGGCGCGTGTAGGAGTACGGCGCCACCAGCGGCGCGAAGAGCCCGGCGCCGTAGATCACCACGATGAGCACGAGCGAGATCATCGCCAGTTTCTTGCGGCGCAGGCGCCGCCAGACCGCGCGCCATTCGCCCTCGCCCTCGGCGGACTCGTAGTGGACGTCCTGGTCGAAGGTGGCGGCGGTCATCCTCGGGACGCCCCCAGGCGGACGCGCGGGTCCACGAAGCCGTAGGCGATCTCCGCCAGCAGGTTCATGAGGACAAAGGCGGTGGAGAAGATGATGGTGGTGGCCAGGATCACGTCGTAGTCCCGGCTGGTGACCGCCTGGAAGGTGAGGCGTCCAATGCCATTGATGCCCAGCAGCGTCTCCACGAAGAACGCCCCCTCGATGATCCCGGAGAGCGCGAAGCCCACCACCGTGATCAACGGCAGGAGCGAGTTGGGGAAGACGTGCTTGAACTGCACCACGGCCTCTGACAGCCCCTTCGCCCGAGCGGTGCGGACGTAGTCCAGCGTGTTCACCTCCAGCGCCGAGACGCGCACCAGCCGCGCGACGCCCACGAAGCCCGGTAGCGTGAAGGCGATCAATGGCACGTACAGCCGCGGATCAGGGATCGGCACCGCGATCACGCCCGCGATCCACCAGATCTCGAAGAGGCCGTCCCATCCGCCCACGGGTACCCATTGCAGTTGCAGCGCCAGTAGCCAGAGCAACGGCGGGATCAGCACCAGCACCGGGATCGCCTGCAGGAACAGCAGCGTCCCGATGATCGCCGGATCTACCCACGTCCCGGCCAAGCGTGCGGCGATCAGGCCCAGCGGAATGCCCACGGCAAACACCACCACCAGGGCCACAAAGCCCAACTGCGCGGACACCCACATGCGCGGCAGGATCAACTCGGTCACGGTGAAGCCGCGCTGGATCGTGTAGGACTCGCCGAAGTCGCCCTGGAGCGCGCTGGTCAGCCAGCGGGCGTACTGCTCCACCACCGAGCCGTCCAGGCCGCGCTCGCGCCGCACCTGGTCCAGCACCTCCGGATCGCGGATCTGGCCCGCCGCCACGGCGACGGGATCGCCCGGCCCGAAGCGGGCGAGGCTGAATGTGGCGAAAGAGACGATGAGCAGGATGACCGGCAGCCACAGCAGCCGACGAACCACGTACGTGCCCACGCCGCCTCCCTGCTCCGAGCCCTCGACGCTAGCGGTCGACCTCCACGTAGCGCAGGCGCGGGATCACCATCGGCGGCTCGAACCAGCCCGAGACTTCCGCCTTCACCACCTGGTGCGCGGTGCCGAAGTAGAGCGGCAGCCAGACGGCGTCCTCGATCATCAACTCCTGCGCCTCGCGGTAGAGGGAGAGGCGCGTCTCCGCGTCCTGCTCCGTGCGCGCCTGGTCCAGCAGCGCGTCCACCTGGGGGTTGGCGTAGTTCGTGCTGTTCAACTGCGAGCCGGAGTGGAACAGCAGGTCCAGGATGTCCTCCGGGTCCGGGTAGTCCATGATCCACCCGGCGTTGTACGCCTGCAGACGGCCGCTGTCCTGGTCCGCCAGGAACGTGGCGAAGTCCGTCTGCCGCACCTCCACCTCGATGCCCAGTTCCGTCCGCCACTGCTCGAGGAACGCCTGCATGTCGATGCTGGCCTCGGCGCCGGCGCCCGTCTCCGTGATGACGATGGCGGGCATGCTGTCCGCGTACTGCGACTGCGCCAGTTCCGCGCGTGCGGCCTCCGGGTCGAACGGCAGTGTGAGGTCATCCGGGACGTAGCCGGGCATCTGCGGCATCAGGATCCCTGTGGCCGGCGCGATCATGCCGTTGAAGGTGACGTTGGCGATGCGGTTTCGGTCGATGGACAGCCCCAGCGCGCGACGCACGTGCACGTCGTCGAACGGCGGGACGTTGGTGTTGAACGCCAGGTAGGACACGGAGAACTGCGGCCACTCCCGGTAGTACGGCCCCAGGTCCGAGTTCGGGTCACGCGCGCGTTCGATGTCGTTGATGGAGATGGAGGCCACGTCCAGTTCGTCGTTCTCCCAGCGCGTGAGCGCGGAGCCGCCCGAGAGCAGGTAGACCGCCTCCGCCAGCCGAGGCGCGCCCAGGTGGTAGTCCGCATTCGCCTGTAGCACGATGCGCTCGCCCAGGCGCCACTCCACCAGGCGGTACGGCCCCGTGCCGTTCGGCTGCCGCGTCCAGTTCCGAGGGTTGCCCTCCACCTGTTGGCGGTCCACCACGAAGGCCGTGGGGTAGGTCAACTTCGCGAGGAAGTACGGCTTGGGCGCGTCGATCGTGAAGCGGATCGTGCGGTCGTCCACCACCTCGATGCCCTCGATGCCCTCGGCCAGGCCGAAGAAGTGCTCCCGCGCGCCCACGATGTCGCCCAGGTAGGCCATGGCGGTGGGCGAGGAGAGCGCGCGCGAGGCGGCCCGCTCGATGGACCAGCGCACGTCCTCCGCGGTCACGCGCGCGCCGTTGTGGAACTCAATGTCGTCGCGCAGCGTGAAGGTGTAGGTCAGCCCGTCGTCGCTGACCTCGACGGACTCCGCCAGGTCCAACTGGATGTTGAGGTCCTGGTCCAGCGTCACGAGCCCGCCGAAGACCTCCACGATGTACTCGGCGGACAGCGCATCGCCCGCGACGTGCGGGTCCAGCGTGACCGGGTCGTTCGAGGCCAGCCGCAGGCGCCCGGAGGCGGCCTCCGCCGGCGCAGATCCGCCGCCGCCCGGTGCGGTGGTGGTGCCGCCACTTCCACCGCCTCCGCCGTCGTCACCGCCCAGGAGCAGGATGGCGGAGAGGCCGCCCACCGCCAGCACCAGGACGGCAAGCACCGAGAGCAGGATCGCCAGCAGCCGGTTCTGACTCATGTCGCGTGCCTCATCCAGGGACGCTCATCGCAGTGAGAGTAGTCGGGAGTCCGCAGGATAACCCACTTCCTGGCCGCCACGTGACCGGCGTGCGCGTCATGCGTGGCAAGTCAGGCATCGTCCTCGTCCGCCCCGTGGACGCCGGTCGCCCGCGCTGCCAGGGCCTGGCGCGCTTCCTCGTCCAGCAGGATATGCACCTCCGCCAGTTGCTCCGGGGTCACGCCAGCGGGCGCCCCCGTCAGCAGGTCTGACGCCGACTTCGTCTTCGGGAAGGCGATCACCTCTCGGATGTCGCGCTCACCGGCGAAGAGGGCCACCGTGCGGTCCAGGCCGGGCGCGATGCCGCCGTGCGGCGGTGCTCCGTAGCGGAACGCCTCCAGCATGTGGCCGAACTTCATCTGGGCCTCCTCCAGCGTGAGGCCCAGCGTGCGCAGCACCGCCAGTTGCGTCTCCCGCGAATGGATACGGATGGAGCCCGAGGCGATCTCCTGGCCGTTGCACACCAGGTCGTAGGCGTTGGAGCGCACCGCGCCCGGGTCACTCTCCAGCAGCGCGACGTCTTCCGGGAACGGCGCGGTGAAGAGGTGGTGCACGGCGCTCCAACGCTCGCCGTCCTCGTCCCACTCGAAAGCCGGGAACTCCGTGACGAAGAGGAAGTCCAGGCGCTCCGGGTCGGCCAGGTCGCGTTCCTCCGCCACCTGCCGCCGCAGCACGTCCAGCACCCGCGAGGTGAGCGCGTCCGGCCCGGCGGCGATCAGCAGCAGGTCGCCGCGCTTCGCCCCGCACGCCTTGCCGAGGGCTGCCAGGTCGTCCGGCGAGAAGAAGCGCGCGATCGGCGTCTTGATGTCGTCCGCGGCCAGGCCGTCCAGCGGCCCCTCGCCAGCGAACTGCACCCACACCAGGCCACTGGCCCCGGCGTCACGGGCCACCTCGGTCAGCGCGTCCAGCCCGCGGCGCGAGACGTCCGCGGCGCCTGGGACGGCAAAGCCACGTACGCGCCCGCCCTCCTGGACCACCTTCGCGAACACCTGGAACTCGGAGTTGCGCACGTATCCGCTCAGGTCGTGGATCTCCAGCCCGTAGCGCGTGTCTGGCTTGTCCGTGCCGAATCGCTCCATGCACTCGGCATAGGTCAGGCGGGGGAAGGTCTCCGGGTAAGTGAAGCCGCCCACCTCCTGGCAGAGCCCCAGGTAGAGGCGCTCCGCTAGGTCCAGGACGTCCTCCTGCTCCACGAACGCCATCTCCACGTCCAACTGCGTGAACTCTGGCTGGCGGTCGCCGCGCAGGTCCTCGTCCCGGTAGCAGCGGGCGATCTGGTAGTACTTGTCCACCCCGGCCACCATCAGCAGTTGCTTCCACTGCTGTGGCGACTGCGGCAGCGCGTAGAACGCACCGGGATGCACCCGCGAGGGCACCAGGTAGTCCCGTGCCCCCTCCGGCGTGGCCAGGCCCAGGACGGGCGTCTCCACCTCGATGAAGCCGTCCGCGTCCATGAACTGCCGGATGAACTGGGTCACCTGGTGGCGCAGGCGCAGGTTGCGCTGCATGCGCTCGCGGCGCAGGTCCAGGTAGCGGTAGCGCAGGCGCGTGGCCTCCACGACGTCCGTCTCCTGGTTCACCGGGAACGGCGGCGTGTCCGCCTCGTTGAGCACCACGATCGAGGTCGCAGCGACCTCGATGCTGCCGGTGGGCATCTCCGGGTTCTCGGTGCCGTCCCGGCGCGCGACCACCTGCCCCTGCACCTGCACCACGTACTCCGAGCGCACGTCCGAGGCGGCCTCGAACGCGGGGGCGGCGTCCGGGTGGACGACCACCTGCACCAGCCCGGTGGAGTCGCGGAGGTCGAGGAAGACGAGGCCGCCGTGATCGCGGCGGCGGTGCACCCAGCCCGCGAGCGTCACCTGCTCGCCGGCGTGCTCCGCGCGCAACTGGCCGCAGCCGTGGGTCTTCAGCACCTGGCACTCCTCGAACCCGCAGTCACGAGCCATCCTCGCGCCCGCCCGTGTTGGGCGACGAGTGTCGCACGGCCACCCGATGGGTTCGAGGCGTGGCGCGGGGGGTGAGGTACGGTTCCCACGAGCATGTCGGCCGCCGGGCCGGGGGAGGGCGTAGTGCATCTCCGCAGCAGCCTCGTGGTTCTCTCCATCGTGTTCCTCGGCCGCGTCCTGACGGGCTGCGATGGTTCTACATCGGTCGAACGCGCCACGCCGGGTTTTGCGCGGCTGAACACCGGCTTTGCTGCGAACCTCGCGGAGATCGACGATGCACTCTCCTTTTCCCTGCTGATGCCGGCGATCCCCGACATGTCCCTCCCTGGCCTCTTCGCCTGGGCTCCTTCCGGCTCAGAGCAAACGGAACCGTCCGCTGACATCGCAACGCTCATCTACCAGGAGGAAGTCGAGACGGTGGTGATCCACCAACGCTCAGACACGCTCCTCGCAGAGCAGGGCGCCATCGAAGGGGAGGTCGAGACGGAACGTGAGATCGATGGCGTACCGGTCGTCTTCGCGAAGAGTGATGACGGAGTCAGTCGGGTGATGGCCTTCGCCACATGCGGCACTCGCGTCCAGGCATACGGGGCACTGGAAGACTGGCCTGTGGATCGGCTCGCTGATCTGGTGCCCTACTTCGTCGGATCCTGCCCGTAAGCCCCGACAGGTGCGTGGTGGGTCAAGCGGCGGGCGTGGAGTCGGCAGCCGCACTCCGTGCGGCCTCGATGCGGCGGAGCCACAGGTCGCGGTCGTCGCCGTCTACGCGGAAGCGGAAGATGCCTCGCGTCGATCGCACCTTCAGAGCATTCCGAGATGCCGGGATGAGGCCGAGGAAGCGGCTGCGCACCGGCGCCACCTCCTCGATCCCCTCGAAGGGGAGCGCCATGGCGTCGCGCTGCGCGCGCAGCGAGAACGGCGTGAACACAAGGCCCCTCGAGGTGACCGAGAGCAGCCCGCGCACCGGTTCCCCGCCGCGCTCGAGCGAGGCCTCGCCCTCGAACAACACGTCACGAGGCGGCGCCTTGACCAGGCGGCCACGCACGATCGGCAGCCCCTGCCGGACCACCCATTCGGCGACCATCAAGGTGTACGGGCCGGGAAGCCACATGCATCCAGCGTAGGACGCCGCCCGGCCGGTGCGCGCATCGAGGGTGTGTCAGAGAGCGCGCGTGGCTCTCGAACTCACGCCTCCTCGCCCAGCACGCGCTCGGGGGTGATGCGAACGACGACGCGTCCCAACTCGTCCAGTCGCGCGGAGAAGCGGTCCAGGTCGTAGTCCTCCGGCAGAGGGTCGCCCTGGTGCGCGCGGATGGCCATGATCGCGCGGTCGCGCTCCCGACCCTCGATGACCTCAGCGGCGCCGTAGACGATCACCTGGCGGCGGCCCTCCGGGACGAGCATTGAGACGCGAGGCTGGCGCAGCACGTTGCGGTACTTCGCGCGGTCCCGCGTGATCGAGATCAGGACGTGTTCACCGTCGTAGAGATAGGTGATCATCGACAACTGCGGTGAGCCGTCCTTGCGTCCGGTGCCCAGGATCCCCAGCGAACGCTCGCGGAGGTACTCCGCCTGCGCCTCGGTCATCACGCTCATGCCCGCACTCCCTTGTCCGCCTGCCGGTGGTGTGGGGATTCTAGCCGGGCGCGGATGCGGGACGGTTGACCGCCGTCCGTACGGGCGGCGCGGTGTACCCTCGCAGGGTGACGACCGACACCCTGCCCTCCACCGACCCCGCCGCTCCAGGTTCCGGCGACGGCGAGAAGCCCTCGCTGGCGCTGTACCTGCACATCCCGTTCTGCACGAGCAAGTGCGGCTACTGCGACTTCAACTCGTACGAGGGGCTGGAGCACCTGGAGCCGGACTACACACCCGCCCTGGTGCGCGAGATGGCCCTCTGGGCGCCCGCCGCGCGCAGGTTCCGCGTGGACACGATCTTCTTCGGCGGCGGCACCCCCTCGCTCACCTCGATCGACGACATGCGCACCCTCGCCGAGGCGCTGCGCGACCAGTTCGACATTGCGCCGGACGTGGAGTGGAGCCTGGAGGCGAACCCCACGGAGTTGTCGCGCGAGCACCTGGAGGGCCTGCGCTCCATCGGCGTGAACCGGCTCTCCATGGGCGTGCAGTCCATGCACCCGGACGAACTGGAACTCCTGGAACGCCAGCACTCCCCGGAACGCGTGGCGCAGGCCGTCGGGGACGCGCGTGCGGCCGGCTTCGAGAACATGAACCTGGATCTGATCTTCGGGCTCATCGGCCAGCCGCTGGAACGCTGGCAAGAGACGCTGGAGCGCGTGCTGGAGTTCAACCCGGAGCACCTCTCCTGCTACGCCCTGACCGTGGAACCCGGCACCGCGCTGTACTACCGCGTCTCCAAGGGCATCTTGCCGGAGCCAGACCCGGACGTGGCCGCCGACCAGTACGAGTGGACGCGGGCGCGCATGGCGCAGGCGGGCTACGAGCAGTACGAGATCTCCAACTGGGCGAAGCCGGGCAGGACCTGCCGCCACAACCTGGTCTACTGGCACGCGCAGCCGTACCTGGGCATGGGCGCCGGCGCGCACTCCTTCTTCGTGGGGCGCCGCCTGGCCAACGTGGACGCCCCCAACCGCTACGTGGAGGCGGTGAACGAGTCGTTCGAGGAGCGCATGGCCACGGGCCGCGCCGAACTGCGCCAGGTGGCCGGCGGCGAGATACCGGACGACGCCACCCTGCGCGCGGACGCCATGATCCTGGGCCTGCGACTGCTGGAGGGCGTCTCCACCGCCGAGTTCGCCGCCCGCTTCGGCATGACGCCGGAGCAGGCCTTCCCGGAGGCGATCGTCCGCCACGAGGGCTTCGGGCTGATCGAACGCGCCGAGGGCCGTCTGCGGCTCACGGAGCGCGGCCTGCTGCTGGCCAACGAGATCTTCATCGACCTGCTGCCGGACGAGCCCGCACCGCCGGGCGACTTCCCCACCCCGACGACCCCCTCAGCCGAGGCGTGAGATGGCGCTCCAGGTCTTCCGCTGCTCGCACTGCGGGCGGGAAGTCCTGGTCCGCGCGGCGGGCCCCCTGAGCGAGCACGAGGTGCGCCGGCGCATCCGCGAGGAGATGCAGCCGGACGCTGCCGGACCTCCGGCACGCCCTCAGTGGCCGGACCGCCTGCGCGACGATATCTGGGTGGGCGTCTCCGGACATCGCACGCACATCCCGCGCGCTTCCGCCCCGGACGACTGCCCCTCCTGCGGCCGCCCTGCACTCACGCTGGACCGCGTCATCGAGCCCGACTGAGCCACCCCTCGAACCCTCGGGACGCCTCGGACGAGGGCGGGCGGAGGGACGCAGAGGCCGCACGACAGACAAAGAGAACCGGGGCCGCTGCGGGGGAGCGGCCCCGGTTCCAATTCGCTTCCCGGCCGCCGGAGGGGTCAGCGGACGGTGCGTGCTGCGGGTGGTCGTACTACTTCGCGTGCGCCCGCAGGAAGTAGGCGAACTGGTCGATCTGGCGGATCATCTCGACGTACAGATCCTCGGTCGCCTTGTCGTCGGCCTCGGCGGCCACGTCAGAGGCGGACTGGAACTGCGCCGAGCACTGCTCATAGCGGTCGACCAACTGCGTGATCGCCTGCTCCCAGTCGACCAGGCCGCTGGGGAAGTCGTCCAGCGTGCTGCGCTCCACGGCGTAGCGGACCGTGCCCTCGGCGGCGGCCTGCAGCGCTCGGACGCGCTCCGCGACGGTGTCTGCCATGGCGCGGACGGCGGTGGCCTGTTCGTCAAAGAGTTCGTGCACGGCGATGAAATTCGGACCGGTGACGTTCCAGTGCGCCTGCTTGAGTTGCCAGTGCAGGTCGATCAGGTCAGCGAGGCGGGCGTTCAGCCCTTCGATCACAGTCGCGTTGCCGGTGGCGGCTGGGCGAGTCTTGGTCTTGGTGGAACCGTTCTTAGATGCCATTTCCTGGCCCCCGTTCTACTTCAACAACCATAGCGGGAGCGCTCCCGGCCCGGGTTAACCTGGCCGGTTGCAAATCACAAACTCGTAACAACTCGAAATTTCGCGCGCAATTCGGAGCGAGATATCACCGGATGTTGTGTGCGATATCCGTCACGCTGCGCGCGCGGTGTCCTCCCCCGCGGCGCGCCGAGGCCGCAGGCGGCTGAACTCGCCCTGCTCCCAGGACACCAGCAACTGCGGCGCAATGGCGATGCTGGAGTAGGTGGCGGCCACCAGGCCCACCAGGATCACCAGCAGGAACGTCTGGATCGTCACCCCGCCCAGCGCCAGCATGGCCACTACCGTCAGCAGCAGCGTGACCGAGGTGTTGAGCGACCTTGCCATGGTCTGCAGCAGCGCGGAGTTCAGGTTCTCCGCCAGCGGCGCGTTGGGCGCGCTGCGGATGTTCTCCCGCAGGCGGTCGAACACCACGATCGTATCGTGGACGGAGAAGCCCACCACCGTGAGCAGGCCCGTCACGAACATCAGGTTGACCTCCGTACCGAAGAGCCAACCGAAGAGCGAGAACGCGCCCAGTACGATCACCACGTCATGCACCAGCGCCAGGATCGCGCAGGTGGCGTACCGGAACGGCCGAGGCAGCCCGGAGAAGGCGAACATCACGTAGGCCATGATGAACAGCGAGGCCACCGCCACCGCCACCGCGGCATTCCGCACCGCCGCGTCAGACACCACCGCGGACACCGAGGCGAACTCCAGCACCTCGAAGCGTCCGAACTCGTCCAGGAGCGCCTGCTCGATGACCGTGCGCTCGCCGGCGTCCTGGGTCACCACCGGCCCGTCGTCCTCCGTCGCCTCCTGGAAGGCGTGCGTGTTCTGCTCGGCGACGTAGCCAATGACGCTGTCCACCACCACGCGGTAGACCGTGCCGTCCGGGCAGCGCCCCACCACCTCCACCACGGAGGCTTCCGTGCCGGCGGGCAGGCGGGCGGCCACGCCGCCCAGGTTGCAGGCGTCGCCCTGGAACGGGTTGCGCACCAGCACCTCGCCCTGCGCGCCCTCCGCGCCCAGGACGAGCGTGCCGAGTTCGGTCAGCGGATCCGGGCCAATCGCGCTGCCCTGTGCATCGGCCTCCGGCTCCACCTCGGTGAAGGAACCGGGCGGGACCTCCAGTTCGGAGGTGCGGATCAGGTACTCGTTGGCGCCGGTGGACTGGATGCGCACCTCTGGGTGGCCCACGTCCGCGTACGCCTGGCGCAGGTCTTCCTGCGCCACCGTGCGCTCGAAGCGCACGAGCATCGTGGTGCCGGAGGTGAACTCGATGCCCGGGCGCAGCCCCACAGTGGCCAGCAACACCAGCGACACCAGCATGAGAGCGCCACTGCCCATGTAGAAGTAGCGCCGCGCCCCGACCAGGTCGATGCGCCTCACGATGTGGCCCCTTCCGCCGGCGTCTCCGGCGTGACGTCAATGAACCAGTCCCGCTGCCGCGCGATGCGGGTGCCCACGAGCAGGCTCAGCAGCACTCGGGTCACGGTGATGGCGGAGAACATGGAGACCAGCACGCCCACGGCCAGCGTCACCGCGAAGCCCTGCACCAGGGGCGCGTCGAACGAGCCCAGCAGCGGCATCTCCACGCCACCGCCCAGCACGTACAGGATGCCGCAGGTGATGAGCGTGGTGACGTTGGAGTCACGGATGGAGGGCCAGGCGCGGGCGAACCCCGCCTCGATGGAACTGGCGTAGGAGCGTCCCGCGCGCAATTCCTCCTTCATGCGCTCGAAGATCAGGATGTTCGCGTCCACGGCCATGCCCACGGACAGCACGAACGCGCCGATGCCGGCGAGCGTCAGGGTGACGGGGATCAGTTTGAACACCGCCAGCGTCAGCACGGTGTAGACCACCAGCGCGATCGCCGCCAGTACGCCCGGCAGCCGGTAGTAGAGGATCATGAAGAGCGCCACCAGCATCAGGCCGATCTCGCCCGCCAGCACGGACTGCTGGACGGAGTCCTCGCCCAGCGTGGCGTCCACGGTCTGCTCCTGGAGCACCGTCAGTTCCAGCGGGAGCGCACCGGCGTTCAACTGCACGACGAGTTCACGCGCGCGCTGCAGGCCCAGGCCGGTGATGCTGCCGGAGTCCGTGATCACCGTGTTCACCATGGGCGCGGAGAGCAGTTCCTGGTCCAGGAAGATGGCGATCTGCTCGTTCAGGTGGCGGCTGGTGATCTGGCCGAAGAGGTCGCCGCCGATGTCCTGGAACTCGAAGCCGACGAAGGGGTTGCCCACGGCATCGAAGCCCACGTAGGCGTTGGACTTCAGGTATTGGCCGGTCAGGGCCACCTCCTGGCCGTCGATCTGGCCGGTGGCGACCTGCCACAGTCCGGCCGGGTCACAGGCCCCGGTGGTCGGCTGACTGCCCGCGGGGACGGCTTCGCAGAAGCGCAACTGCGCCGTGCGGCCCAGCAGCGAGCGGGCTTCGTCCGGCGTGAGGCCCGGCAACTGCACGGAGATGTTGGTCTGTCCCTGTCGCGTGATCTCCGCCTCTGACACGCCCGTGGCGTCCACGCGGCGCCGGAGCGTGCTCGCGGTGCCCTCCATCACGGAGTCCAGGTCGCCGTCGAAGTTCTCGGGCACCTCGGCGCGTAGCAGGAGGCGCGTGCCCCCCTGCAGGTCGAGGCCCAGTCGCATCTCCCGCCGCTCGAAGTCGCCGATGGCGATGCCCCGGCCCTCTGGCCACGGGATGCCCGCCGGCAGGAAACGGTCTGGCTGGGACGGCCAGATGAAGTACAGGGAAACCCCGGTCAGGAGGATGATCCCCAGGAGCGGTAGATACTTGCGGACCACGGGCGCCTTCACTCTTCACTGCCTGCGTTCGCCGGGGAGGGGCCGGCCGGCCCGCGGGCCGATGATGGGAGCAGCGCAGCCGACAGGCTACCGCCGTGGTCGCTCACGCGCGATGGGGTTCCGGAGATCAGGCTGAGCGAACCCTAGAGTTCCTCGTCGTCCTCATCGTCCCAGTCGTCGTCATCGTCGTCTTCGTCATCCCAATCATCGTCGTCTTCGTCTTCGTCATCCCAGTCGTCGTCGTCATCGTCATCATCGTCGTCATCATCGTCGTCATCGTCGTCATCGTCATCGTCGTCGTCCCAGTCGTCGTCCTCGTCGTCCCAGTCGTCGTCATCATCGTCGTCCCAGTCGTCATCGTCGTCGTCATCGTCATCCACCACCTCGTCCGAGAGGCTGTAGCGGTTCAGGATGACGATGCTGCTGCCGGTGTACGGCAGCACCGTGGATCCCGACGTCAGCGCGACGGGCAGCAGGTCGAGGACCGGCGACGACGCCAGGCTGGACGACGAATGCTCGTGGCTGGGCGACGCCTCGCAGAGCGCCGAGGCGTCCGTGGTCGACGTGATGGCGGGGATCATGAACGGCACTCCGATCTCAGGAACGGGAACCACGCGCGGGCTCCGAGGCGAACGTTGTCTTGTTGAACGTTGTCTTGTTGCTGTCAGGCTTGCGCTCGGCATCCTCACCGGCCACACCGTCTTCGGTGGAATGCTCATCGTGGGGCGCGCTGTCTGAGGCCGCCTCAGCGTCCGAGTCGGCGCGCCGGGTGATCTCCTGGATCGCCATGGTGGTGCCACGCAGGACCACGCCCGGGGCCACCTCCAGCAGGATCTCCATGGGGCCGTCCTCGCGGGTGTTGATCTCCTGCACCAGGGCGTAAAAGCCGCCCGTGGTCAGCACCTCGTCGCCCGGCTGCAGGGAGGAAATGTCCTCCTTCTGGCGCCGCTGCTGGTTCAGGACGGGCTTGAGCAGGATGAAGTAGAACGCCGCCAGCACGGCGATCAGGACCAGCAGGATGTCCATCAGTCATCCCCCTCCGGCGCGGGCTGGGCTGGCTCCAGTTTCACCAGGTCCGTGCGGGCGTCCAAATGGTCCACGTACAGCGTGCCGTTCACGTGGTCCGTCTCGTGTTCCAGCGCCTGCGCCAGCAGGTTGTCCTCCGCCTTCACGCGGACCTCCTTGCCGTTGGCGTCCAGCGCCTTCACGGTCACCTGCACCGAGCGCGTCACCGTGCCTCGATACCCGGGCACGGAGAGGCAGCCCTCGTCCACGCGGCGTTCACCGGAGCGACGGATCACCTCCGGGTTGATGAGCGCGAAGGGTTCTTCGTCCGGCATCCCGATCACCACCAGGCGCAGCGGCACGCCCACCTGGGGCGCGGCAATGCCCACGCCATGCGCGGCGTACATGGACTCCGTCATGTCCTCGATGAGGCGGCGGATCGAGTCGTCCACGCGCGAGATCTTCCGCGCGGGTTTGCGCAGCACGGGATCACCCAGGTAACGGATGGGACGGACGGTCATGCGCTCTTCCAACACTGCGTCGCCACTGCGTCACGGCCGTGCGGCGACCCGCCACGGGACCGCTCGTCCCGGGCCGCGCCCGATTGTATCGACGCGTCCGGCAGGCGTCTTGGGATCTGGCCCGCGCACCTCGACGTCTCGGGCCGATCGTCCCACCTCCCGCGCATGGTGTCAGTTCACCACCAGCGGATCGACGTCCACGATCCAGCCGGGCGGCAGTTCGTCCAGGCCGCGCACCAGTGACGAGGGGGCCTCGCCGCGCACCAGGATCGACCAGCGGTGACGGCCTCGGACGCGCGCGATCTGTGGGGGCGTGGGGCCGGTGACCTCCACGCCCGGCCGGTCCACGGCCAGCCTGCGTAACTCGCCGGCCATGCGGCTGGCCTCCTCAATGGCGTAGGTGGCGTTGGTGTGCTGGAAGAGCAGGCGCACCATGTGGCTGAACGGCGGATAGTCGTGCTCGTAGCGCCACCCGCTCTCCGCCTCGAAGAAGCCATCCACGTCGTGCGAGGCGGCGTAGAGGACGGCCGGGTTCTCCGGGTCCATGGTCTGCACCACCACGCGGCCGTCGCGCTCGGCGCGTCCGGCGCGGCCGGCCACCTGCACCAGCAACTGGAAGGTGCGCTCGCGCGCGCGGAAGTCGCCCTCGCGCAGGGTATAGTCCGCCAGCACAACGCCCACCAGCGTCACCATGGGCAGGTCAAGGCCCTTCGCCACCATCTGCGTGCCCACCAGCACGTCCGCTTGCTGGCGCTGGAAGCGCGAGAGGATGCGCTCGTGCTGCTCGGGCGTGCGCGCCGTGTCGCGATCCCAGCGTTCGATGCGCGCCGTGGGGAAGTGGCGGCGCACCTCCGTCTCCACCTGCTGCGTGCCGGCCCGCAGCGGCCGCAGCGGCCGTCCGCACTCCGGACACGTCCGAGGCAGCACGCGGGTCCGCCCGCACTGGTGGCATAGCAGCCGCCCGGCGCCGCGCCCCTGGTGCAGGGAGAGCGAGACGTCGCACGAGGAGCACGTGGGGGAGTGGCCGTTGGCGCAGATCACGTACCCGGCGAAGCCGCGGCGGTTCAGGAACAGGATGGCCTGCTCCCCTCGGTCCAGCACCTCGCCCAGCGCTTCCACCAGCGTGGAGGAGAACAGGTGGCGCGACTGGCGCATGTCCACGATCTGCACTTCCGGCAGGTCGCTCACGGGCCACGGCCGCACGCGCTGGGTGGCCGGGTCCAGCACCGCGCGCATGCGGCGGGGCAGGTCCACGCGCAGCAGGTCGCCCTCTGCCGCCGCCAGCCAGCGTTCCGCGTCCGGCGTGGCCGTGCCGAAGACCACCGTCGCCCCGGTGCGGCGGCCCAGTTCCAGCGCCACCGTGCGCGCGTCGTACCGCGGGGCCGGTTCGTGCTGCTTGTAGGTCCACTCGTGCGCCTCGTCCATCACCACCAGGCCCAGGTCCGGCTGTGGCGCGAAGATCGCGGAGCGCGAGCCGACCACCACGTCGTACCGGCCGGCGGCAATGTCATGCCACTGGTCATAGGCCTCGCCCAGCGCCAGGCCGGAGTGAAGGACGCCCACCCGTCCCGGGAAGCGCTCCGCGAAGCGGCGCACAGTCTGCGGCGTGAGCCCGATCTCCGGCACCAGCACCAGCGCGCGCTTGCCGTTGGCCACCGCGTGGCCGAGCGCGTCCAGGTACACCTCTGTCTTGCCGCTCCCGGTGACGCCCCAGAGCAGAATGCCCTGGCCCGCACCATCGTCAATGGCGCGGCGCAGGGCGGCGGCGGCGTCCTTCTGCTCCGCCACCAGGTCCACGGGAGGCCTCGCCACGACGTCCAGGCCGCTCAGCGGGTCGCGTCGGTCCAGCACCTGCCCGGTGGTGACGAGGCCCGCCTCCGTCAGCCGCTCCACGGCGGTGCGCGCCTCCCGGCCGACCTCCGCCGGCAGGCCGCGCAGGGGCAGTTCCGGCGCCTCGCCCGCCTCCTCCAGTGCGCCCAGGCGCTCCAGGAGCGCCGCTGCGGCCTGCTCTACCAGTCCGCGCGAAAGCACCCGCAGTTCACGTTCCGCGTCCGCCACGGGGACTGCCAGGCGCACCATCACGTCGTCGCGGCCGTCCTCGCGCTCGTCCTCGCGGGCCAGCACGCCGTCCGCGATCAACGTCTCCACCGCCGGCGCCCCCCGGGCAGCCCGCGACGCGGCCGCGAACGAGACGCCCTCCGGCGCCTCCATCACCGCGCGGATGGCGCGCGCGCGTCGCGAGGCGCGGCGGCCCTCCATGCGCTCGGCGGCCTGGCGCGCCTGGGCGGCGGAGACGGCGAGCCGCACGACCTCCAGGATGCGCGCCTTGCCGCGAGGCGCGTCCAGCCGGTAGCGCCGCACCGCCAGCCCGCGACGCAGCAGCGCCGTCAGCGCAGAGTCGAAGCCACGTGCGGGCACCACCTCGCGCAGTCGCTCCTTCAGGTCGTCCACGGGCACCGGTTCGTTGCGCAACGCATCGAAGATGGCCTGCTGACGGGCGGAGAGGGCCTTCGGCTCGCCTTCATCGCCCGCGACGATGGCGCCGCGCGCGACCATGGAGACCGGGCGCTCTCCCGCCCCCGGCGGCAGGACGAGCGAGTACGCCTCCCAGGCGGGCGACAGGTAGTACTCCCGCACCCACGAGGCCAGCGCCATGCGCTCCTCGCTGATCTTCGGCGCGCCCTCCACCGGCGGCTCCAGGAAGCGCACCGCCTCCGGGTCGTAGCCGGGCGTGTCGAACGGCCCCTCCACCACAATGCCCTGCAGCGTGCGCGCACCCCACGGCACGTGCACCACCTGCCCCGGCTCCACCTCGCGGTCCGCGGGCACGGCGTAGGAGAACGTGAGGTACGTGGGCCGCCCCGCGTTCACAGCCACCTTCACGTACCGAGGCCGCTCACCCACGGTCGGCGGGGGAGGGGGCGAGGGCTGGGAAGGCGAGGCGTCAGGCATGGGGGGATTCTAGGCGCGTCAGAGACCGCGCCGGAGCGCAGAAACGCCGGGCAATGCCCGGCGTTCGCATCTCCCGAGAGCCCTCGGTCTGGGGCGCAGCCTAGGAGCGGCGCGCTTCCTTGACGCGCGCGGCTCGGCCAGTGCGGCCGCGGAGGTAGTACAGCCGCGAGCGGCGCACCCGGCCGCGGCGGGTCACGGTGAGCGAGTCCAGGCGCGGGCTGTTGAACGGGAACGTCCGCTCCACGCCAACGCCCGAGGCGATGCGGCGGACGGTGAAGTTGCCAGCAGGGCCGTTCTTCACGCGGATCACCACGCCCTCGAACGGCTGGAGACGCTCGCGCTCGCCCTCCACCACGCGGGCCATGACGCGGACGGTGTCGCCCGCGCCAAACTCCGGCAGGTCGGCAAACCCCTCGGGGCGCGGCTGGGCGAGTTCACGCAGGTCGACGGTCATGGTCGGGTTCCCTCGAGGTGGCGTTCGGTGTGAGTCAGCGGGCAGCCGATGGCCACTCCGCGTGAAGAGCGATTGTAGGCAACCACGCCTCCTAGCGTCGAGAGGTGTAAGCCGCGCCCAGTCATCCCGCGATGGTCTTCAGATCGAGGTAGAGGTCTCGGGGACGTTTGCGAGCACGACGCCGGTTGACCGCTCCCAGCCTCGCGGCCCTCGGCGTCCAGGGTGAAGCAGGCCCTTCCGTTCCGTGTACGCCCGTGCACGGCCATCACTTCGCCGCCAGGTGCTCCCGCAGGGCTGGGAGCATCGAGGTGGGGCGGACATCCACGTCGTCCAGGTTCGCAGGGGCGAACCAGCGGAACTCCAGCGCGAACTCGTGCTCCGTGCCCGCCAGTTCAACGCCCCCGAACGCCTCGCGGCGCTCGAAGCGAGGCGGCACGGTGGCCTCCACGTAGACGCCGATCTCGTGGTGCCGCAGCACCTCTCCCCGGCCGGGGCCGTCCATGGCGGACTTGAACTCCGCGAAGTTCTCCAGCACCCACAGCACGTCGCCCGGCTCCACCTTCATGCCGGCCTCCTCGCGCATCTCGCGGCGGACGCCATCCGCCACGGACTCGCCCACGCGCAGACGGCCGCCGGGGAGCGACCACACCGAGTCCCCCGCCGTGCGATGCAGCAGCACCCGCCCGTCCGAGGACGTGCATACGGCCGCGAGGCGCACCTGGAAGATCGTGTCGCCCACGCGCCGCTGCGCGAAGCCCGGGTCGCCCTCCAGACTCGCGCGCTCCTCCGGGGTGAGGTGGGCCGTGGGCAGCAGGTCCGGGCGACGCTCCGCCGTGCGGGCCACGCGCCGGGCGCGCCGCCAGCGGTTCACGGCGGCGTGGTCGCCGGAGGTGAGCACCTCCGGGACGCGCCAATCCCTGAACTCGGCAGGGCGCGTGTACTGCGGGTACTCCAGCAGGCCCTGGTCGAAGGACTCCTCGTCCAGCGCATCCTCCGCGCCCAGCACCCCCGCCACCCGACGCGAAACGGCATCGATGAGCATCATCGCGGGGAGTTCGCCGCCGGTGACCACGAAGTCGCCGATAGAGACCTCCAGGTCAATCGTGTGCTCCAGCACACGCTCGTCCACGCCCTCGTAGCGGCCGCAGAGCAGCAGCAGGCGCTCGTGGCGTGCGAGGTCGTCCACCAGCGCGCGGTCCAGGCGGCGGCCCTGCGGGGAGAGGAAGACGCGGTAGGGCTGCGCCTCCGCGAGCCCCGTGACCGCCTCGATGGCCTGGAAGACCGGCTCCGGCTTCATGACCATGCCCGGCCCGCCCCCGAACGGGTAGTCGTCCACGGTGCGGTGACGGTCGTGCGCCCACTGGCGGAGGTCGTGCAACTGCACGTCGATCAGCCCCTGCTCACGCGCCCGCCCCAGGATGGACTCGGACAGCGGCCCCTGGAACATGCCGGGGAAGAGCGTGAGGACGTCGAAGCGGATGACGGGGGCGGCGGTCACCGCGCGTCCCCCGGCCCGGACTGGCCCTCCGACTGGATCTCGCGGTGCTCCTCCGCCACCTGCGTGACGGCGCCCTGCAGGAGGTCGCAGGCGTGGTTGAGGGCGGGGAGGATCACCTGCAGGTTCTCGCGCACGGCCTTCTCGCTGCCCGGCAGGTTCACGATCAGCGTCTGGCCTCGTACCCCCGCCACGCCGCGCGTGAGCATGGCGGCGGGCAACTGCCCGACGAACGCCTGACGCATCGCCTCCGGAATGCCGGGCACCTCGTAGTCGACCACCAGCCGCGTGGCCTCTGGCGTGCGGTCCGAAGGCGCGAGGCCGGTGCCACCGGTGGTGACGATGACCGACACGCCCCGGTCCGACCAGTCCACCAGCCGCTCCACGATCTGTACCTGGTCGTCCGGGACCATGGCGCGCTCGGCTACCTCGAAACCCGTAGCGGCGAGCAACTCGGCGGCCGCAGGGCCGGCGGAGTCCTGGCGCTCCCCACGGGAACCCTGGTCGCTCACGGTGAGGACAGCGGCGGTGTGGGCCATGCAACCTCCCAGGTCGGCAGCGCCCGTGCGCCCTCTGCTCGGCGCCCCCGGTTGGCGCCGGCAAGGTCAGGGGTGGAGGTCAGGGATCGTACCAGCGGCGGCTGACTCGGACGGCTGGTACGCTTCCGCGCGTCCTGCATTCGCCCACCCGCTCCCGGAGGCTCATCCGTGCGCAAGTTCTTGTTCCTGTTGGCGCCGCTGGCGGTGATCCTGACGGGCTGCTTCACCATCGAGAACTCCTACGTGGTGAACGAGGACGGCTCCGGCACGCAGACCGTGCGCTTCGCCGTCCCGGGCGAGGTCCTCTCCACGCTGGGCGGGCAACTGCCGTCGCTGGAGGAGGCGGAGAGCGACCCGGACATGCAGGCGCTGCGCGCGGCCCTGGGCGACCGGGGCTCCGTGGAGTTCTTCTCCAACGAGGTCGAGGGCTTCGGCTTCCAGATGGTGGTGGACGTGCCCGCCTCGGACGACTTCAGCGCCGCGCTGGAGCAGGTGCTGGCGGACCTGCCGCTGGACGGCGACCTGCCGCTGGACCAGGTCACGTCCCAGGCCCCCGCCATCCTGCGCGACGGCAACGCCTGGACGTTCTCCATGGCCCTGGAGGCCCTGACCGACCAGGACGTGGCGGAACTGGCCGGCGACGACCAGGGCGCGGCCTTCGCCAGCGCCTTCCTGGACCAGAGCACCGTGACCGTGCGCGTCAGCCTGCCGGGCGAGATGGCCGAGCACGACGCCGACGAGGTGCTGGAGGACGGCACGCTGGTGTGGACTCAGCAGGGCTCCACCCCGCCTCGCACCATCAGCGCCCGCAGCGAACTGCCCGGCGACAGCGGCGCCATGCGCACGGTACTGATCCTGGCGGGCGTGCTGGGCGCCGCCGCCGTGGCGGCCGGGCTCGCCTACCTCGCCATGCGCCGGAGCAGCGCGCCCGAGCAGGCGTAGACCACCGGTCCCCCTCCACCCGGCTCACCCACCGAAGCCCGCCTCCCGGCGGGCTTCTTCGTGTCCGTGCGCTCGTTTCGCATCGGCCAGGCGGCGGCCTCGAGGGGGCATCCCAGAAGAAATACCGGGAAGGCGGGCGCGGGTATTGCATCCCTGGGCGGCCGGATGGTACGTTGCGGGGCGTTGTGGGGGGAAATGGGGAGTTACCCCAAAACCCACAATCAAGATCGAAGGTGGCGGGTGTGTTCTTCTTCGGCACCTTCGAGCACTCCATCGACGAACGCGGCCGGGTAGCAATCCCCGCCCGCTACCGGCATGCGTTCGTCGATGGTGGTGTCCTCCGCGTTGGGCCTGAAGGCGCCGTGGAGATGTACACACAGTCCACGTTCGACGAAGAGGTCCAGCGCCGGCTCGCGGCCGCCAACGGCAACCGCAGTCTGGACGCGCGCCGCATCCGTCGCCAATTCCTCTCGGACGCCTACCCCGTTGAACTGGATAAGCAGGGCCGCATCCTGGTCCCGCCCCAGATTCGGGAGGAATCTGACCTGGCAGCCCGATTATTGATCATCGGCTGTGGCGATTACCTCGAATTGTGGCATCCTGACGCATGGGTGGGGGAACAGGAAACGCTCGAAGACCTCGAGCGTGAAGAGGGCGAAGCATGACTTCCCCAACGGGGCCGCTTGGCTCCAGCCCCAACACGCCCCCCTACGCGCCACGGCACGAGCCCGTGATGCTGCGCGAGGCCATGGACGGCCTTGCGGTGCGGCCCGGCGGACGTTATGTAGACGGCACCGCCGGACTGGGCGGACACTCCGCCGCCATCATCGCGGCCGCCCTCCCGGGCGGTCGATTGCTCTCGCTCGACCGCGATCCCGCCGCCGTGGAGCACACCCGCACACGCCTGGCCGAACACGGGGACGCGGTCCTGGTGCTGCACGGCGAGTTCGAGGACATCGCTGAGATCTGCGAGGAGCACGGCTTCCGCCCGGTGGACGGCGTGCTGCTGGACGTGGGCGTGTCCTCCATGCAGTTGGACGCGCCGGGCCGTGGCTTCTCCTTCCAGCGCGACGAACCGCTGGACATGCGCATGGACCCGGGAGATGAGACCACCGCCTCCGACATCGTCAACAAGTACGACGAGCGCGCGCTGGCCGGCCTGATCTACGAGTACGGCGAGGAGCCGCGCAGCCGCCGCATCGCCCGCGCGATCGTGGAGCGCCGGCCCATCCGCACCACGCAGGAACTGGCGGCGGCCGTGGAGGCCGCCGTGGGGCGTCGCTCGGACGCCCGGAGGCATCGAGGCCGCTCGCCCATCCACCCCGCCACGCTGACCTTCCAGGCCCTCCGCATCGCGGTGAACCGCGAGTTGGAGCAACTGGACGCCGCGTTGGAGGGCGCCCGCAGCCTGCTGGCCGCGGGCGGCCGCCTGGTGGTCATCTCCTTCCACTCGCTGGAAGACCGGCGCGTCAAGGACTTCATCCGGCTGCACGCGCGCGACTGCATCTGTCCGCCGCGTCAGCCCGTCTGCACCTGCGACCACCGCGCCACCCTGCGCGAGGTCACCCGCCGCCCGTTGCGGCCCTCGGACGCGGAGGTGGCTCGGAACCCGCGGGCCCGCTCCGCGCGCCTGCGTGTGGCAGAGGCGCTGGACGGACGGGAGGCCGCCTGATGGCCGCCGTCCCGGGCGCCCGCCCGCCAGCCAGCCCTCCGCGCCTCCAGGCCCAGGCCCGGCCCCAGGCCCAGCCGCGGATCCAGGCGGGCATCACCGCCGGGACCAACGGCGCCAGCACCGGCACGCGGCGCATCGCCGCGCCGGCGCGGCCACTGCCCTCCGGCTGGGGCGTGGTGCGACGCCGCGTCAGCGGCACCATGATCGTGGCCCTCGCGCTGCTGGCCGTGGCCAGCGCGGGCATCTTCCAGGTCCTGCAGACCAGCCGCGTGACCGAGGTGGGCTACGCCCTGCGCGACCTGGAGACGGAGCGCGTCTCGCTGGACGCCAACATCCGTCTGCTGGAGGCGCGCATCGCCTCGTCCTCCAACCTGGAGCACCTGCGCGAACAGGCGGTGGATCGCCTGGGCATGGCCCCGGCAGAGGACACGCTGCGCATCACCGTGGACGTGCCGGCGCCCAGCGTGGTGCCGCTGCCTCGCCGCTACGTGGAAGCGCCGGAACGCGGACCGCTCCCGCAGCCGGCGTGGTGGGAAGAACTGATCGGGTCGATCCCCGGGTTCGACTGAACCCGGGTCCAACAACGGCCGCCGGGCGACGACCGGTCGCGGGCGGCGCACAGGGATCGCGAAGGGCCGACGGGTGAGCAACAACCGTCCGGACCACTTGACGTGGCGTCACTGGGTGATGGGCGTGCTCGTGCTCGCCTCCATCGCCATGGTGATGGTGCGGCTGTACCAGGTGCAGATCCTCAACCACGAGGACTACCTGGAGCAGGCTGCCGTCACGCGCCAGGGGGCCGCCACCATCCCGGCCGCCCGCGGCGCCATCCTGGACGCCACCGGCTACCCCCTGGCCACCTCCGTGGACACCTGGGACATCTATATCGACCGCTTCCTCTGGCGAGACCACGAGAAGGCGCTGGCCGCCGCACGCGGGCTGGCGGACTTCCTGAGTGTCAGCCCGGACGGGCTGCTGCACATGGGCACCGAGGACGACCTGGGCGACGTGCTGGTCACGCGCCAGGTGGAGTACGGCCGCGGCCTGCAACTGGACGCGCTTGACCTGTGGGGCATCCGCCTCATTCCCTCCTCCCGCCGCATCTATCCGGAGGGCGACCTGGCCGGCCAACTGGTGGGCTACGTGGGCCGCGAGGGCCATGGCCTGTGGGGCGTGGAGGCGGACCTGGACGCCACCCTGCAGGGACGCGACGGCTGGATGACCATTGAACGAGACGCCATTGGCCGGCCAATCGCCTTCAGCCAGCAGCGCATGAAGGAGCCCACCAGCGGCGGCGAGGTGCAACTCACCATCGACCGCTTCATCCAGGGCATGGCGGAGGACACGCTGACGGCGGCGCTGCAGCAGTACAACGCTCGCTCCGGCTCAATCATCGTGATGGACCCGTACACCGGCGCCATCCTCGCCATGACCTCCCAGCCGTCGGTGGATCTGGACTCGGTGGACCTGAACGACCCAGAGTTGGACGCGCTCGTGCGGAACGCGGCCATCACGGACCTGTACGAGCCCGGGTCCGTCTTCAAGACCCTCACCACCGCCGCCGCCCTGGATCTGGGCCTGGTCACGCCGGAGTCTTCGTTCGAAGACAAGGGCGCCGTGGACGTGGGCGGCTACACCATCCGCAACTGGGACCTGCAGGCCCACGGCCTGGTCTCCGTGCGCCAGTACCTGCAGCACTCCCTGAACACCGGCGCCTACTGGCTCGCGGACATGATGGGGCCCAACGACTTCTACGAGTACGTGGCGCGCTTCGGCATGGGCGAGCCCACACACCTGGGCCTCTCCGGCGAGGCGGAGGGCACGTACCGCACCCCCGCGGACTCGGACTGGTACCCGGTGGACCTCGCCACCAACTCCTACGGACAGGGGCTGGCGGTGACGCCGCTGCAGATGCTGACGGCCGTCAACACCTTCGCCAACGGCGGCATGCTCATGCGCCCGTACATCGTCTCGCGGGTGGTTACCCCCACGGACGTCCGTACCTACGAGCCCGTACAGGTGCGGCGCGTGATCAGCGAGGCCGCCGCGGACACCATGCTGGACCTGATGCGCGACGTGGTGGAGGGCCTGGAGTGGCACGGCGCCCGCGTCCCGGGCTACCAGGTGGCCGGCAAGACCGGCACCACGCTGGTCTCCATCCCCACGGGCTACGACCTGGACACCACCATCGCCTCCTTCGCGGGGTTCATCCCGTACGAGGCGCCGAAGGTCTCCATCCTCGTGAAGATCGACCAGCCCAGCGGCGGGCTGAACCTGGGCGGGCAGGTCGCGGCGCCGGTGTTTGCAGACCTGGCGGCGCAGGTGATGGACTATCTGCGCGTCCCACCCACCGGCGCAACGGTGGCCAACCGATGACCGGCACCCGCGGCCCTGTGCTGGACGTTGCCTTCGTCACCGCGGCCCTGGGGCCGCGGTTGCGGCATCCTGCGGCTCCCGCATTTACCCACAACCCGGCCCACAACCTCCCCGCCCGCACCCGCTTCGACCGCGCCGTGGTCGACTCGCGCGAGGTGCGCCCGGGCGACCTCTTCGTGGCGCTGCCGGGCGATCGCGTGGACGGCCATGACTACGCCGCCGCCGCCGTGGCCGCCGGCGCCGCCGGTGTCCTGGCCACCCGCGAGGCGGCGATCGAGGGCGTCCCCCTGTTCGTAGTGGACGACTCGCTGGCCGCCCTCCAGGACCTGAGCGCGGCATGGCGGGCGGCGCTGCCTCTGGATGTCGTGGGCGTCACCGGGTCCGTCGGCAAGACCACCACCAAGGCCATCGTGGCGGCGGTGCTGGGCGCGAAGTACCGCGTGCAGGCCAACCCGCTCAACTACAACAACGAGATCTCGGTACCACTCTGCCTGCTGGAACTGAAACCGGAGACGCAGCGCGCCGTGATCGAGATGGGCATGTACACCACGGGCGAGATCGCCCTGCTCTGCCAGTGGGCCCAGCCCCGCGCGGGCATCGTGCTGAACGTGGGCCCCACGCACCTGGAGCGCGCCGGATCCATCGAGGCGATCGCAGAGGCCAAGAGCGAACTCGTGCAGGCCCTGCCCGCGGATGGCGTCGCCATCCTCAACGTGGACGACCCCATGGTGCGCGGCATGGTGGGCCTGGCCCGCTCACGCGTGATGTGGTTCGGCACGGACGACCCGGCCGAGGTGCGCGCCACGGACGTGGTCTCCCACGGCGCGGAGGGGTTCGAGTTCACGCTCCACCACCAGGGCGACACGCGCCGGCTGCGCGTCCGGCTTCCGGGACGCCACCTGGTCTCCAACGTGCTCGCCGGCGCGGCCGCCGGACTGGCGGACGGCCTCTCCCTGCGCCAGGTGGGGGACGCCATCGAGGCGCTCGCCGTGCCCACCCGCATGCGCGTGATCACGCGGCCGGACGGCACGCGCATCATCGACGACACGTACAACGCGCAGCCCTCCTCCATGCTGGCGGCGCTGGACCTGGTGGACGAAATGCCCGGCCGCCACATTGCCCTGCTGGGCGACATGCGCGAACTGGGCGTGGCCTCCGGCTACGAGCACCAGCGCGTGGGCGAACGCGCCGGCGAGGTGCTGGACGCCCTGGTCACGCTGGGCGACGAGGCGCGCACGCTGGGCGAGGCCGCCCTGGCGGCCGGCGGTGGTGAGATCCACCACGCGACCTCGCGCGAAGAGGCCGCAGCGCTCCTCTGGACTCTCGTCCGGCCGGGCGACGTAGTGCTCGTCAAGGGCAGCCACGCGCTGGGGCTGGAGGCGGTGGTGGCAGAACTCGAGCGGTCGCGCGGGCCAGAGGAGCCGGAACGATGATCGAAGCCCTCCTGGCCGGCGGGGTGGCCTTCCTGGTGGCGCTCGCCGCCGGGCGACCGGCCGTGCGCATCCTGGGCGCGAAGAAGATGGGCAAGGCCATCTCCGAGTACCTGCCCTCCACCCACGCGGTGAAGGCGGGCACGCCCACCATGGGCGGCATCCTGATCTGGGGCACGGTGGCCGTGGTCACCCTGCTCACCAACGTCTTCGAGTTCCGCGACGGTGACCTGGTCTTCGAGCGCCGCTCGATGATCCTCCCGGTGATGGTGGTCATCGCGATGATGGCGGTGGGGTTCTGGGACGACCTCGGTTCTCTGGTGGGCGGCACGTACCGAGGCCTCTCCTGGCGCATCAAGTTCGTCTTCATCGCAGTGCTGTCCGCCACCGTGGCCGCCACGATGTTCTGGGTGCTGGACGCAGAGAGCATCAACATCCCGTGGGCGGGCCAGCACGAACTGGGCTACATCTACCTCGCCATTGCCTTCGTGACCGTCTTCTCCGGCACCACGGCGGTGGCGGTGACGGACGGGCTGGACGGGCTGCTGGGAGGGCTCGCAGCGTTCGCCTTCGGGGCGTACGGCATCATCGCCTTCATGCAGGGTCAGGACTTCCTGGCGGTGTTCTGCTTCACGGTGGTGGGCGCCCTGCTGGGCTTCCTCTGGTACAACGCGCACCCGGCATCCCTGATCATGGGCGACACGGGCGCGCTGCCGTTGGGCGCGGCGCTGGCCACGGTGGGCCTGATGACGGGCCACTGGCTGCTACTGCCGGTCATCGGCGCGGTCTTCGTGGCGGAGGCCATGTCGGACATCCTGCAGGTGGCCTACTTCCGCACCACGGGCGGCCGGCGGCTGTTCCGCAAGGCCCCCCTGCACCACCACCTGGAGTTGCTCGGCTGGTCCGAGCCGCAGGTGGTCATGCGTCTCTACCTCTTCGGGATCGCGGGAGCCATGGTCGGCGTGGCCCTGGCGCTGTCAGTGTGACTGTGGGTGTGCTATACCGTGTTGATAATATCGGCTTACCCGCTATGACAGATATGCAAATGCTGCGGGAGGCGCGGGTGACGGTGATCGGGCTCGGGATCGAGGGCATCGACCTCGTCCGCTTCCTGGCGGCCGAGGGCGCCCGCGTGACCGTGTCTGACCGCCGTCCGCGCGAAGAACTGGCGGAAGCCCTCGCCGCGATCGAGGGCACGGACGCCCGGCTCTCGCTGGGCGCGAATCGGGCAGAGGATGCGACGGACGCGGACATGGTCTTCGTCTCCCAGGGCGTCCCCAACGACAACCCGGCGGTCGCCGCGGCCCTGGCCGCCGGCGTGCCGGTCTCGACCATGCTCGGCCTCTTCCTGGAGCGCTGCCCCGCCCCCGTCATCGGCATCACCGGCTCCGCCGGCAAGACCACCACGACCGCCCTGGTCGCCTCGATGCTCCAGGGCGAAGGGCTGCCCCACGTGATGGGCGGCAACATTGGCATCGGCTTGCTCTCGCTCCTCCCGGAGATCGAGGCGGACACGCGCGTGGTGGTGGAGATGTCCCACACGCAACTGGAGCGCGTGGCCGTATCGCCCCACGTCGCCTGCGTCACCAACGTCACCCCCAACCACCTGGACCGGTTCGCCTGGGAGGACTACGTCGCCCTGAAGCGCCGCATCATCGACTTCCAGGCCTCGGACGACGTGGCCGTCCTCAACCAGGACAACGAGGTCACCCGAGGCTTCGCGGAGATGGCCCCCGGCCGCGTGGCGCGCACCTCCATGCGCGACCAGATCGCCGGCGACGGCGCCATGCTGCGAGACGGCCGCGTCTGGCGCGTACTGGACGGCGAGACCGTGGAGGTCGTCGGCCGGCCGGAGGTGGCCCTGCGCGGCGACCACAACATCGAGAACCTGCTGGCGGCGGTGGCCGTGGGCGCGCAGGTGGGCGTCTCCGTCCACTCCGCGGCGCAGACCGCGCGCACCTTCACCGGCGTGCCCCACCGCCTGGAGCCCATCGCCACGGTGGCGGGCGTCCTCTACGTGAACGACTCCATCGCCACCGCGCCGGAGCGCACGCTGGCCGGCCTGCGCTCGTTCGAAGAGCCGGTGGTGCTGCTGCTGGGGGGGCGCGACAAGCAACTGCCCGTGCGCGACCTGGCCCGGGAGGCCGCCTCAAGGTGTCGGGCGGTGGTCTGCTTCGGCGAGTCCGGCGACCTCTACGCGCAGGCCGTGCGCGAGGCCGCCGGTGGCCGCGACCTGCCGATCGCCCGCGTGGGGACGGTGGAAGAGGCCGTCAGCGCCGCCGCCCGCCTCGCACGCGAGGGCGACGTGGTGCTCTTTGCGCCGGCCGCCACCTCGTTTGACCAGTACCGCAACTTCGAGGAGCGAGGCCGCGCCTTCCGCGGGGCCGTGACGGCGATGGGAGGGCGACCGTGAGTTTCCGCGGCGTCGCCACCCGCTCGCAGCCCGCGCCTCGGAAACAGGCCGCCCCCCGGACGGGCGCGTCCCGGCCCCAGGGGCAGCAGGGCAAGCCGCGCGCACACGCGCCAGACTACCTGGCGCTGACCGCCGTGCTCGTGCTGTCCGTGATCGGCCTGATCGCCGTCTACTCGTCCTCCTACGCGCTGGGAGACGCGGAATTCGGCGACCCCAACTACTTCGTGAAGCGCCAGGGCATGTTCATGGTGGGCGGCATCCTGCTGATGCTGGCGGTGATGCGCTTCGACTACCACTTCCTGCGCCGCCTGAGCCCGCTGTTCATGCTCGCGGCGCTCGTGGGCCTGGCGCTGGTGCTGGTGCCGGGGCTGGGCGTGACGCAGAACGGCGCGCAGTCGTGGATCGCCCTCGGCCCGCTGCCGCCGCTGCAGCCCTCCGAGTTCGCGAAGTTGGCCGTGCTCATCTACCTGGCCGCCTGGCTGGCCGCCAAGGGCGACATCCTGCATGACGTGGCGCTGGGCGTGGTGCCGTTCGTGGGCATGGTGGGCGTGGTGGCCGCGCTGATCATCCTGCAGCCGGACATCGGCACCACGGTGATGATCGCGGCCATCACGGGCACGCTGTTCTTCGTGGCCGGCGCGCGCCTCTTCCACGTGGCCGTGCTGGTGGCCACCGCGCTCTTCACGCTGGTGGTGCTCATCCTGGCGGGCGGCTACCGCATGGACCGCATCACGGCCTTCCTGGACGCCGAATCCGACCCCACGGGCGTGGGCTTCCACGCCATCCAGTTGCTGGTGGCCTTCGGATCCGGGGGCTTCACCGGGCTGGGCCTGGGGGTCTCCCGCCAGAAGTTCTTTTACGTCCCCGGCTCCCACACGGACGGGGTGCTGGCGATCCTGGGTGAGGAACTGGGCTACATCGGCGCGAGCGTGGTGATGGCGCTGTTCCTGCTACTGCTGGTGCGCATCTTCGTGATCGCGCGACGCTCGGACCACGTCTTCGGGTCGCTGATCGCCATGGGCATCTTCGCGTGGATCGCCTTCCAGATGATCATCAACGTGGGCGGGGTCCTGCGGCTCATGCCGCTCACCGGCATCCCGCTCCCCTTCGTCTCCTACGGCGGCACCTCGCTCCTGGCGCTGTACGCGGCCATGGGCGTCCTGCTGGGCGTCAGCCGCTATGCCGCCATCGGCGCTACCGAGGAGCCTGCGGAGGTGCACGGCGCCGTCCCGGTGCGCCCCGGCAGCCCGGAGCACGCAGCCCGCGCGAACGGCCGAGGCGCCTCAGGACCTCGACGCGCCTCCACACCCGGAGGTGTGCGATGAGGGTCGCGCTGGCCGGTGGCGGCACGGGCGGGCACGTCTACCCCGCGCTGGCGGTGGCGGAGCGTCTGCACGCCTCCGGCGACGTGGACCTGGTCTACTACGGCACCTCCACGGGGCTCGAACGCGGCCTGGTGGAGGCCGCCGGGATCCCCTTCCGCTCCGTGCCCGCGGCGCAACTGCGCGTGCGCGCGCCGTGGCTGGTGGCGCGCGGCCTCCTGCGCCTGTGGCAGGGCACCCGCGAGGCGCGCCGCATGCTGCGACAGGACCGCCCCAACGTGCTCTTCGCCACCGGCGGCTATGCCGCCGCACCGATCGGCCGCGCGGCGAAGCAGGCCGGAGTACCGCTGATCGTATTCCTGCCGGACGCCCATCCGGGCTGGGCCGTGAAGTTCCTGGCGCGCTACGCCACCACCATCGCCTGCGCGGTGGACCAGGCCGTGGACGCGCTGCCCGAGGGCCGCACGGTCGTCACCGGCTACCCACTGCGCGCCCAGTTCGCCACCGCCACGGCGGAGGACGGCCACAACGCCTTCTCGCTGGACGCCTCGCTCCCCACCGTGCTCGTCACGGGCGGTTCGCAGGGCGCGCGCGCGATCAACCAGGCCGTGGCGGAGGCGCTCCCCCGCTGGCTGGCGGAGGCGCAGGTGATCCACGTCTGCGGCCCCAACCACCTCGAGGGCCTCGAGGCGCGGCGCGCGGACCTGTCCGAGGAGCAGCGCGGCCGCTACCACCTGTTCGGCTATACGGAGGAGATGGCGCCGGCCATGGCGGCGTCTGACCTGGCCGTGATGCGCGCGGGGGCGTCCACGCTGGGCGAACTCTCCGTCACCGGCCTGCCTGCGGTCCTGGTGCCTGGCGCCTACTCGGACCAGGCCGTGAACGCGGACTACCTCGCCTCCCGCGGCGCCGCCGTCCACCTGCCGGAGTCCAGGATCGAGGACCTCACCACGCTCGTGCTGGACCTGCTCCGCGACACGCCTCGACGCGAGGCGATGGCGGAGGCGATGCGGGCGCTGGCGCGGCCGGACGCGGCGGAGCGGCTGGCCGCGCTCGTGCGCGACGTCGCGACGAAGGAGGCCGCCGCGTGATCGGCCTCAAGCCCCGCCAGCAGCGCCGCGATGGCCACGGCATCCCCCAGCGGATCCACCTGGTGGGCGCCGGCGGCATCCACATGTCCGGCATCGGCCAGATCCTGCTCCAGCGCGGCCACGAGGTCTCCGGCTCCGACCTGACGCTCTCCGAGCACACGCGACGCCTCCAGGCGCTCGGCGGCCGGGTGTTCCAGGGGCACGACGCCGCCCACGTGGCCCGCGCCGAACTGGTGGTGGCCACTGCCGCCGCCAGGGGCGACAACCCCGAACTCGTCGAGGCAGCCGCGCGCGGCATCCCCGTGGTGAGCCGCGCGGAGATGGTCCAACGCCTGCTCGCCGGGCGCGAGGTGCTGGCCGTGGCTGGCACGCACGGCAAGACCACCACCTCCGCCATGGCCGCCGTCATGGCCATCCGAGGCGAGCGCGAACCGCTGGTGCTCATCGGCGGCGACGTGCGCGACCTGGACGACGCGAACGCACGCGACGGCGCGGGCCCGCTGGCAATCGTGGAGGCGGACGAGTACGCGGGCGCCTTCCTCCAGTACGAGCCACGCATCGCCGTGGTCACGAACATCGAGGCGGACCACCTGGACTACTACGGCACGGAGGAACGCCTCCGCGACACCTTCCTGGAGTTCAGCCGCCGCGTGAGCCAGGACGGCACGCTCATCGTCTGCGCGGACAACGCGTGGGCGGCGGAACTGGCGGAGACCCGCGAGGCGGAGGGCGCCCGCGTGGAGCGCTACGGCATTGACGCCGCCGACGTGGCCTGGCGCGCCACGCGCGTACGCGGGAACGACCGCGGCGGCATGGACTTCGTCGTGCTGCTGGATGGGCAGGAACTGGGGCGCATGTCGCTCGCGGTGCCGGGGCGGCACAACGTGCTCAACGCCCTGGGCGCCCTGGCCGCCACCATGCGCGCCGGCGTGGACTTCCACCGCGCGGCCGCCGCCGCCGCCGGCTTCCTGGGCGCACGCCGACGCTTCGAGGTGCTCGGGGAGGCCGAGGCAGAGGGCGGCGCCGTCACCGTGGTGGACGACTACGCCCATCACCCCACGGAGATCCGTGCCACCCTCTCCGCCGCGCGTGGCCGCTTCCCGGGCCGCCGCCTGGTGGGCTGCTTCCAGCCGCACACCTACACCCGCAGTCAGTACCTGCTAGAGGACTTCCGCACCTGCTTCGAGGCGCTGGACGCCCTCTACCTGCTGCGCACGTACGAGGCGCGCGAGACGGCGGACCGCGGCATGGACGCCAGCGCGCTGGCACGCGAAATCACAAGGCCCACGCCGGTCTACCTGGACTCCTTCGAGGAGGCCGCGGAGCGGCTTGCGGCGGACCTGGCCGGCGGAGACGTGCTGTTCACCCTCGGCGCGGGGGACGTGACGGAACTGGGCCCCATGGTCCTGGAGCGGCTGGGGGGTGCGGAATGACCGTGGTCACCCGCCAGCGCCTGGCCGTGATCTTCGGTGGACGCTCCGCAGAGCACGAGGTCTCCGTGACTTCCGCTCGCGGCGTCATGCGCGAGGCCGACCCCGAGCGCTTCGAGGTGGTGCCCATCGGCATCACCAGGCGCGGAGCCTGGCTCACCCCGGAGCAGACGCGGCAGCGCCTGAAGCGGGTGGAGGCCGGGGGAAGTCGTGACATCGGCGACGACGTGGGCGGCGGCGTGTTCGCGTTCCCGGAGGTGCTGGCCACGCTTCGGAACGTGGAGGTGGTCTTCCCCATCGTCCACGGCACCTTCGGCGAAGACGGAACCATGCAGGGCCTGCTGGAGATGGCGGACCTGCCCTACGTAGGCCCGGGTGTCGCCGCCAGCGCCATCGGCATGGACAAGGAACTGATGCGCGCCCTGTTCGCCGCGCACGACATCCCACAGGCGCCCTACCTGGTGCTGCGCGACGAGGAGGTCACCACTCCCCCGCCCGCAGCCATCGACTACCTGGAGGGCGTGCTGGGCTACCCGTGCTTCGTGAAGCCCGCCAACGGCGGCTCTTCCGTGGGCGTGGGCAAGGTGCGCTCTCGGGAGGACCTGGGCGCCGCGCTGGCGGAGGCGGGACGGTTCGACCGCAAGGTGCTGGTGGAGGCTGGCCTGCAGGGCCAGGAGGTGGAGTGCGCGGTCCTCGGCCACCGCGACCCGCAGCCCTCCCCCCTGGGCGAGATCGAGCCGAGCACGGAGTTTTATGACTACCAGGCCAAGTACCTGGACGACTCGGCGGCCCTGATCGTGCCGGCGCGAGTGGACCAGGACACGGCCCAGCGCGTGCAGGAGTACGCCGTGCGCGCCTTCAAGGCGCTGGAGTGCTCCGGCCTCTCGCGGGTGGACTTCTTCGTGGAGCCGGACGGCGGCGTGAAGTGCCTTGAACTGAACACCCTGCCGGGCTTCACGCCGATCTCCATGTACCCGCGCCTCTGGCAGGAGGCGGGCGTCTCCTACCGCGAGTTGATTTCGCGGCTGGTGGACTTCGCCTTCGAGCGGTTCGGGGAGGCGCGTCGTGGCTAACCCGTTCCGCAACCTGCGACTGCCGGGCGCCCGCCCCCGCGCCTACCGAGGCCGCGCCTCGGCCGTCCGCGCGCGCGGCCCAGTGGGCAACAGCGAGGCGCGCTTCGCGCTGCGTCGCGTGGAACGACCGAAGCCGAAGCGCGAATGGCGCATCCCGTGGCGGCGGATCACCGTCACCACGCTCGGGGTTACCTCGGTCGCGGGTGTGCTGTACGGGGCGGCGTGGCTCGTCACCGGCGACACGCTGCGCGTCCAGCACATCGACGTGACGGGCGCGCAGGTGGTGGACGCCTACACCGTGGCCTTCACGGCGGACCTGGGCGGCGAGTCTCTCCTCACGGTGGACCTGGGTGCTGCGGAGGCGGCGCTGGAGGCGCTGCCGGCCGTGAAGGACGCCACCGTCGAGCGGGACTGGCCGCAGAGCGTGCGCATCACCATCCAGGAGCACCAGGCCTGGGGCTACTGGCAGGCCGCGGGCCAGGTCTACGTGATCGACCGCGAGGGCACGGTGCTAGAGGCGGCTCGGCCAGCCCCGGCGGCCGCGCCCACCGTCATCGACGTGGCGAGCCCTCAGGACCTGGCGGGCGGGCAGGTGGCGGACGCGGATACGGTCCACCTGGTCGCGCGTCTGCTGGAGGACCGCGTCTTCCAGCAGGCCGGGCTGCGTCCCTCCGGCTTCATCTTCCAGAGAGATCGCGGCCTGACCGTCACTGCCGAAGGCGGTCCGGACGCGGTGTTTGGTGATTCGTCCAACTACGAGTTCAAAGTGCAGGCGTTCGAGGAAGTGCTGCAACAACTGCAAGCCCGAGAACAGACCGGCGCTCCCCAGGTTGCGGAGATCGACCTTCGCTTCGGTCGGAATGTGGTGCTGAGATGACTAGGACCGCCCCCTGGCGCGGCAACGAAACCGGATACGGACCTCGCGATGACCACGGAGAGGACGGGTGCTGATGGCCAACACCACCATCGCCGCAATCGACGTGGGCACCACCAAGGTGTGCACCATCGTCGCGGAGGTCACACCACACCAGGAACTGCGCATCATGGGCGTGGGCGTTGGGCCCTCGTCCGGACTGGCGCGGGGCATGGTGGACAACATCCAGACGGCGATCGAGGCGATCGCATCGTCCGTGGAGCGGGCGGAGCGTGCCTCCGGCACGCGCATCCTCTCCGCGCACGTGGGCATCGCCGGGCCGCACGTCTCCTCCATGAACTCGCGCGGCATCGTTGCGATCGGCGACCCGCGCCACCCCATTAACGAGGGGGATATCCACCGTGCGCTGGAGAGCGCGCGCATCGTCAACGTGCCCACGAACCGGGAAGTGATCCACGTGGTGCCTCGGTTCTACGTGGTGGACGGCCAGGACCACGTGATCGACCCCAGCGGGATGTTCGGGTCCCGGCTGGACGTGGAGACACACGTGGTGACGTCCTCCACGTCCGCCACGCACAACCTGATCCAGTGCGTGGAGGGCGCGGGCGTGCGCGTGGAGTCGCTGATCCTGGAGCCCCTGGCCTCCGGCGAGGCCGTGCTGTCGAACGAAGAGATGCAGCAGGGCGTTGTCATCGTAGACATCGGCGGCGGGACCACGGACGTTGCCGTGTTCCTGGACGGCGCCGTCGTCCACACCGCCGTCCTCCCCATCGGCGGCATCCACATGACGCGCGACCTGGTGGTCGCGTTGAAGGTGCCTCAACCGTCCGCAGAGCAGGCCAAGACCCGCTTCGGACACGTCATCCCCTCCATGGTCGCCGACGACGAGGAGGTGGAGGTAGAGGCGTTTGGCTCCGACGGCACCAAGCAGATCTCGCGCCGGCTGCTGGCGCAGGTCCTGCAGGCGCGCACGGAGGAACTCTTTGAAATGGTGCTGACGGAGATCCGTCGCGGGGCCGACCCCGAGATGCTCTCCGCCGGCATTGTGCTGTCCGGTGGGGCCTCTGGCCTCCCGGCGGCGGATCTCCTGGCGGAGGAAGTGATGAGGTTGCCCGCCCGCGTGGGCCGGCCTCGGCACCTGTCGGGGCTGTCAGACCTCCTCCACGACCCCGCCTACGCGACCAGCGTGGGCCTGCTGCGGTGGGCCCTGAAGGAGCAGGAGATCATGTTCCGTTCCGCACCGGCCCCCGTGCCGGCGCTGGGCGGGCTGTTCAAGAAAGTGGCGCACTTGATGCGGGTCATCCTTCCCCAGTGACCTACCACCAGCGCCGGGAAGGTGTTGAGCGATGAACGAGCAGGAACGGACGCAGGAGCCGGTGGGCGGGGGAACGCTCTTCGATTACCTGGCCGCGGCCCGGCGAGAGGTGCAAGAGCGCCATCTCTCCGTGGTTCCCTCCGCCAGTGACATCGACGATCCACGCACCACCATGACTGCAGACCCAGAGACGGTGCCACCCGCGACCGCCAGCGAGAGCACCGAGGTCACGGCCAACGGGACTCACGAGGCGCCAGCCACGGCGGCGGAGCAGACCATGCCCGCCTCCGCGCTGGACCTGGCGGCCGAAACGCCGCCACCCGGCCTCGTCTCGGAGTACGAGGCGCACATCGAGGCGCACATCGAGGCCCAGAGTGAGGCCCAGAGCAAGACACAGAGCAAGGCACGGAGCGAGACACGGAGCGAGCCGGCGGACGCTGCGGTGGCCGTGGCCGAGCCCGCACCCGCACTCGCGGCCGAGGCGGCCCGGCCACGGACGTCCAAGGCGCCACGGCCAGAGCAGGCACGCATGGACACGGACGCCGGCGCCGCTCCTCCAGCCGCCTCGCGGCCCTCGGAACACGCGCCTCGTCCGGCGCCGCGGGCGGCGCCCGCATCAACCAGGGAGACACACGCCGTGAAGGCGGCAGGAACGGAGGGGGGTCCCATGACCGAATACGAGGGACTGCCGCCAATCAAGGTGGTCGGCGTGGGCGGAGGCGGCACCAACGCGGTGAACCGCATGCTCGGCGCGCGACTCCCCGGCGTGCAGTACGTCGGGATGAACACCGACATGCAGGCGCTGGAGCACTGCAAGGCCGAGATCAAGGTCCGCATCGGCGACCGGCTGACGCGCGGCCTCGGCGCCGGCGCTGACCCGCTGCGGGGCGCACGCTCCGCGGAGGAGTCCCGCGAGGCGATCGCGGACGCCCTGCAGGGCGCGGAGATGGTGTTCGTCACCGCCTGTCTGGGCGGCGGCACAGGCACCGGCGCCGCGCCCATCGTGGCGGAGGTGGCCCGGGAGATGGGCGCCCTCACCATTGGCGTGGTCACCAAGCCCTTCACGTTCGAGGGCGCCAAGCGCCGCCAGCAGGCGGAAGAGGGCGTCCGCGACCTGCAGGACAAGGTGGACACGCTCATCGTGATCCACAACGACCGCCTCCTTCAGATCGGGGACGACAAGGTCTCCATCGAGGAAGCGTTCTCCATGGCGGACGACGTGCTGCGGCAGGGCATCCAGGGGATCAGCGAACTGATCACCATCCCCGGCCTGGTCAACCTGGACTTCGCGGACGTCCGCAAGGTGATGTCTGACGCCGGCCCGGCCCTCATGGCCATCGGCGCCGGCCGCGGCGAGAACCGTGCTACCGAGGCCGCCCGCCAGGCCATCTCCAGCCCGCTGCTGGAGGTGGACATCACCGGCGCCACGGGGGTGCTCTTCAACGTCACCGGACCTCGGGACCTGGGCCTGCGAGAACTGGACGCCGCCGCGCGGGTCATCGCCAGCGTGGTGGACCCGGAGGCGGAGATCATCTTCGGCACCAGCCTGGACGACGCCCTGAAGGACGAGGTGCGCATCACCCTGATCGCCACCGGCTTCAGCGGCGTGAAGAAGATGAACATCCGCCAGGTGCTGGACGAAGTGAACGAGCCCGAGCCGATCAAGATCGGCCAGATCAAGCCGGATCCCACGTCCACGGACGCCCTCACCGAGGCCGACCTGCCGACGTTCCTCCGGCGCTCGTTCCCCACGCGCTAGCGCATCACGGGCATGTGCACGGGGAAGGGGCGGCCTCGGGCCGCCCCTTCCCCGTGTCCGAGGCCGCCCGAGACGGCCGGAGGCGGGGCCGGGGGCGCCCTCAACAGACCATGCCCGGCTATCCACGGCGGTTGGGACAACTCCACGACAAAGATGTGGATGCATCCGGTCTGGGGGGCTTGAGAGCACAAACGTGCGAGGTCAGTATGCAAGACCCAGGGGACAACCCCACCCCCCAAACGCACTGCCCTCCCCCGCACCCGAGAGCCTGGACACGCAATGAAGTGCCCCTTCTGTGGCCATGACACCAACAAGGTGATCGATTCGCGCGCCGGCGACGCCGGCGTCCGACGCCGTCGCAAGTGCGAGGCGTGCGGCGAGCGCTTCACCACCTACGAGCAGGTCCAGCGGGCCGTCGTCATGGTCGTGAAGAAGGACGGACGCCGCGAAGAGTTCAACCGCGAGAAGTTGCTCACCGGCCTCCGCATCTCCGCCCGCAAGCGCCCCCTGCCCTCCGGGGCCGTGGAAGCGATCGTGGAGGACATCGAGCAGCGGCTCATGGGATCGAACCGCTCCGAGGTGCCCAGCCGCGTGATCGGCGAGATGGCGATCACGCGCCTCAAGGGGCTGGATCCCATCGCCTACATCCGCTTCGCCTCCGTGTACCACCAGTTCGTCTCCCTGGACGAGATGCTGGAGGAGTTGAACCGCATCGCCAACAGCGGCCCCTTCGCGCTCAGCGTGGAGCAGGCGAAGTTGTTCGAGGACGACCTGGATGCCCTGGTGCGAGGCGAGCCCGCGCCCGCCCCGCCCACCCAGGACGAAACGGCGGAGGCCCTCGAGGCACTGGAGCGCGAACCCGTCTCCCTGGACGCCCACCGGACGGCCACCATCCGGTAGCCCCCCACCCCCGTCCCACCCCGTCTCCCGCCACTCGAGGCGCCCCGCAACTTCCCGCCCGCGGGGCGTTCTCGTTTCCGGGGGGCGGCGTCACCGCACCCGATCCCTCACTTCGATCCGTCCAACTTCGCTAGGATCGAGTGACACGGCGTCTTGCGAGGCTCCGGGGCAGTGTGCGAACGTATGTTCTCTCGCCAGCCTCAACACCCCTCGCACTCCGGAAGGAGGCGCCCCCGTGGTCGCCGCCGATGACCTCCGCACCACCCCGGTCTCGCTGACCGAGAACGCCCGCACCGTCCTTGAACGGCGCTACCTGCTCAAGGACGCGGAGGGTCAGGTCACGGAGACGCCGGAGGGCCTCTTCGCGCGCGTGGCCACGGCCATCGCCGCCGTCGAGGAGGGCGAGGACGCCCGCAAGGCCTGGGCGCAGCGCTACTACGACGAGATGGCCGCGCTGCGGTTCCTGCCGAACTCGCCCACCCTGATGAACGCCGGCACCGGCCAGGGCACCCTGGCGGCCTGCTTCGTCCTCCCCGTGGAGGACACGCTGGAGTCGATCATGGCCACCGCCCAGGCGACGGCCATGGTGCAGAAGTTCGGCGGCGGCACCGGCTTCTCGTTCTCCCGCCTGCGCGGCAAGGGCGAGCCCATCCGCACCACGCACGGGTCCGCCTGCGGCCCGGTCTCCGTCCTCCGCCACTACGACGATGTCTCCCGGCTGGTCACACAGGGCGGCAAGCGGGACGGCGCCAATATGGGCATCCTGCGCGCCGACCACCCGGACATCCAGGAGTTCATCCATGCCAAGGACGACGGCGTCACCGCCACGCGCTTCAACATCTCCGTAGCCGTCACGGACGCGTTCATGGAGGCCGCCACCGTCAGCACCGAGGCCGACCGATCCTTCACGCTGCGCGACCCCCGCGACGGCGCACCTCGGGGTGAGGTGGACGCGGCGGCACTGCTGGAGGAGATTGCGGACGCCGCCTGGACCACGGGCGACCCCGGGCTGGTCTTCCTGGACACCATCAACCGCAGCAACCCCACCCCCGCCCTGGGCGAGATCGAGGCCACCAACCCCTGTGGCGAGGTGCCCCTGCTGCCCTGGGAGGCCTGCACGCTGGGCTCCGTGAACCTCGCCCGCTTCTGGGACGCGGCACAGGGCGATGTGGACTGGCACGCCCTGCGGGAGACCGTGCGCGTGGGCGCCCGCTTCCTGGACGGCGTGGTGGAGGCAAACGAGTTCCCCGTGCCCCAGATCGCAGAGGCCGTCCGAGGCAACCGCAAGATCGGCCTCGGCGTGATGGGCTTCGCCGACCTGCTGGTGGAGGCGCGCATCCCGTACGCCTCGGAAGATGCGCTCACCCTCGGCAAGAGGATTATGTCCGCTATCCAGGAGGCTGCCGACGACACGTCGGAAGTCCTGGCGGCGGAGCGCGGACCGTTCCCCAACTGGGAGCAGTCCGTGTACGGCCCCGCCGGCGCCAACCGGCAGTTCCGCAACGCCACCCGCACCTGCATCGCCCCCACGGGCACGATCGCGATCATCGCCGGCGCTTCGTCCGGCATCGAGCCGCACTTCTCGCTCACGCACTACCGCCGCATGGGAGACGGCACCGTGCTGCCGGAGGCCAACGAGGCCTTCCAGCAGGTCGCCCGGGACCGTGGCTTCTGGTCCGAGGAACTGATGGATGACCTCGCCCACGGGGACCGCCTCGGCGACCGCGTGGAGGTGCCGGAGGACGTGCGCGCCTGGTTCGCCACCGCGCACGACATTGCCCCCGCGTGGCACGTGCGCATGCAGGCCGCCTTCCAGGAGCACACCGACCTGGCCGTCTCCAAGACCGTGAACCTGCCTCGGGAGGCCACCGCGGCAGAGGTCCTGGTGGTCTACAGGCTGGCCCACCGCCTGGGCTGCAAGGGCGTCACGGTCTACCGGGACGGCTCGCGCGCGGTCCAGGTGCTGGCGCACGAGTCACGCGAGGCGCCCGCGACCACGGGGACGCCCTCCCCCGCGCCGTACCGCCGCCACCTGCCGGACGAGCGCCAGTCCATCACCCACAAGTTCCGCGTGGGGGAACAAGAGGGCTACATCACCGTGGGCCTGTTCGAGGACGGCTCGCCGGGCGAGGTCTTCATCAAGATCGCGAAGGAGGGCTCCACCGTCTCCGGCCTGACGGACGCCGTGGCCCTGCTGACCTCGATCTCACTGCAGTACGGCGTGGGCCTCGAAAAGATCGCCTCGAAGTTGGAGCAGACGCGTTTCGAGCCGTACGGGGTCACCGGCAACCCGGACGTCCCGTTCGCCACGAGCGTGCTGGACTACATCTTCCGGTGGCTGCGCCTGCGCTTCGGCGTGGACCTGCCGCATGTGGACGGCGCGCGCGTGCTGTCGGGTCTCACCTGCCCGGACTGCGGCGAGCAGTTGGCGTACCTCGAACGCTGTCTGACGTGCCAGGCCTGCGGCTACTCGAAGTGCTCGTGACGCCCGCGCGCCGCTAGATCACCGGCAGCAACTCCAGCGACCGCACGTGCCGAGGCGTCACGATCGAGAAGTGTCGCCGGTCCACGGTCGCCACTTTGGGCTCGCCGAGACGCTCGCAGAGCGCGATCACGGCCGCGTCCACGAACCCGAGGTCCAGGTCCTCGTACTGTTCCTGGAGTTCGGCAGTCCTCAGCAGGTCGTCCTCGGTGGTGTGCTCCAGGACGTACGCACCAGCATGAATGTCTTCGACGAGCGTGCGCCAGTTGTCGACGCTCATGCGCTTCCTGATCCAGTAGTCCACCTCGCTCAGGACGGCGGCGGGCAGGATCAGGCTTTCAGTGACATGAGTCAGCAGGTCGGCGCACGCTCGATGATGTGGATCACCCCTGTTGATGGCCGCGAGCACCACCCCCGTGTCGAGGATCAGAGCCAACCGTGGCGCTCTGCTCGCTGACGGGCGGGGCTAGTCTCGTCGTCCACCGACTCCTGGGAGATGTTGCCCGGAACATTCGCGATACCAAGACGAGGCTTCCGGTGAGTGCGCAATTCCGCGACGTACTCCACCGTGGCCTCGCGCAGGAGATGAGCCAGAGGCACGCCGCGACGCCTCGCCTCGTGCTCCAGCACCAGGTAGTCGTCTTCGCTCATGGAGACCGTTGTGCGCTTCATGCATCTGATGCTAGCACCGCGCATCACCATTACAACCTCCCGGCGATGGCACCCGCGGGCCGGTACTCCTCGAGCGTCCCTCTACAATGCCGCCGCGCCGGTACCGAGTGCGCAACACTTTGCCGAGGAGGTCGCCGTGTCTATCCCGCCCCCGTACCTGGAAGAGGTCAGCCCCGGCATCTTCGTCTACGTGCAGCCGGACGGCTCGTGGTTCCTGAACAACGCCGGGTTCCTGGTGGGATCAGAGTCGGTGGTGGCGGTGGACACGGTGGGCACGGAGAAGCGGGCGCACGCCTTCCGCGAGGCGCTCGAACGGACCACCCCGCACCCGGTACAGGCGCTAATCAACACCCACGCGCACGGTGACCACACGCATGGCAACTTCGCCTTCTGGCCCCAGACCGCGGTCATCGGCCACGAGCGGGCACGGCGGGAGATCCTCCATTCAAACGCGCCGGAGGGCGTCTCGGAGCGCTTTCCCACCGCGGACTTCGGGCAGTTCCGGCACGTGCCGCCCATGGTGACCTTCACCGACCGCATGTCCGTGCACGTGGACACGCTGGAGGTGCAACTGACACACCTGGGCCCGGCCCACACCACGAACGACGTGGTCGCCTGGATTCCGGAGCGCCGCGTGCTGTTCGCCGGCGACCTGGCCTTCAACGGTGGCACGCCGTTCGCCATGGCCGGCTCCGTGCTGGGCTGGCTGGACATCCTCCCCGCCCTCCGCGCGTTCGAGGCGGACGTGGTGGTGCCGGGCCACGGCCCGGTGTGCGGCATGGAGGTGTTCGACACGGTGGAGACGTACCTGCGCTGGGTGGCTGACCTCGCGCGTGGCGGGCACGCGGACGGGGTGCCGCCGCTGGAAGTGGCGCAGTCCGTGGACCTGGGGCAGTTTGCCGACCTGACCGACCCGGAGCGCCTGGTGGGCAACCTCCATCGTGCGTACGCAGACCTGGAGGCGGACATGGGGGGGGCGCCTCGGGGCGGCGCACTGGCCGATCCAGTCGGGGCGTTCGACGACATGATCGTGCTGAACGGCGGCAAACCGCTGAACTCTCACGCCTGACCAGCGGACCGCCTGGTGGCCGCGCGGGCGGCGTCCTCGCGCCCCTACACTGGTTACATGTACGGCTACCAACCACCTCAGGAAGATCCCCAGGGCTCGTGGCGCGAGGTCTTCGCGATCACGCGCGTGGCCTTCGAGGTGCTCGCCAAGCCCCTCGCCCTGCTCATGGGGACGATCGGCCTGTTCATCATGTTCCTGTGGGCGGCGTTCACGAACCCGGTCCTCATCCTGATCCCGGGCAGCCTCGCGGCGCTGGGCATCTGGTACCTGGTGCGACAGGACCGCAAGGCCCACCGCGCGCTGGAGGACGAAATCCTCGGCGAGGGCCGGCGCAACGTCTGAGGTGCCCCGGCACGCCTTCCCTCGTACGCTGCTCTTGATGACTGCTCCCGCTTCCCCCGGCTCCACCACCGACCTTCCCTCCCGGCTCGCCGCCGTCCGAGGGCGTATTCGTGCGGCGTGCGAGCGCGCGGGGCGCGACCCGACGGAGGTGACGCTCGTCGGCGTGTCCAAGACGCATCCGCCGGCGGTGGCGCGGGCCGCCGTGGCGGCCGGCCTCGCTGACCTGGGCGAGAACCGAGCGCAGGAACTGGCGCCGAAGGCGGAGGCGCTGACGGCCGAAGGCGTGCAGCCACGCTGGCATTTCATCGGCCACCTGCAGCGCAACAAGGTGCGGGACGTCCTGCCGCACATCGCCGCCCTGCACTCGGTGGCCTCCGAGCGCCTGGTGGACGAGGTAGAGCGGCGCTTCGAACGACGCGATGCCCCGGGCCCGCTGCCGTGCTACATCGAGGTGAACGTGGCCGGGGAGACCTCCAAGGAGGGCATCCCGCCGTCCGAGGTAGAGGTGCTTCTGCGTCGCGCTTCGGCGTCCACGGCGCTGCGGGTGGAGGGGCTGATGACCGTGGCGCCTCGGGTCTCCCGGCCGGAGGAGGTGCGGCCGGTCTTCCGAGCGCTACGCGAACTGGCGGCTGCGCACGGGCTGGCGGGCCTGTCGATGGGCATGACCGACGACTTCGAGGTCGCCATCGAGGAGGGTGCGACGGTCGTGCGCGTGGGCCGCGCGATCTTCGGCGAGCGGCAATAGTGCGGCGGCGGCGCGCCCCTGATCGTCCCCCTGTCCGCGCCCCTGGTCGTCCCCCTGATCGCGGAGAAGCCCGGTTACCGGGTAGTCTGACCTCTTGCGGACGAGCATTCTCTCGGCCGCAGCGGATCACGTGGAGACGAAGCGGCGAGGACGCCGGAGGGGTCACGATGCGCATCGGCATCATTGGCGGCGGCTTCATGGGCGAGGCGTTCTTGCGCGGCCTGGTGCGCGCGGAGGTCGCTACCCCCAACGACATTGCGGTCTCGGAAGTGGTCGCCTCGCGCCGGGCGCAGTTGAGCGAGCATGGCGTGCGCGTCACGGACGACGCCGAGAGCGCCTGCATTGGCGCCAGCGCGATCATCCTGGCCCTGAAGCCGGATCATTTGATCGGCGTCACGGAGGGTCTGTCAGGCAAGTTCGCCAAGGACGCCGTGCTCATCTCCATTGCCGCTGGCGTGCGCCTGGAGGATGTGCGGCGCGCCTCCGGACACCGAGCGGTGGCACGCATCATGCCCAGCCTGCCGGCCGCCATCAGCGCCGGCGGAGCCGTGGTCTATCCCGCGCCTGACCTGACCGGCGACCAGCGCACCCGCGTGTTGCAGATCGCCAACGCCGTCGCCAGCGGCGTGGTGGAGGTGCACTCGGACGACGAGATCGACCTCGCCACGGCGGTGCACGGCTCCGGCCCCGGCTACGTCTACCTGCTGATCGAGTCGATGATCGATGCGGCCGTGCGGCAGGGGATGAAACGGCCGGACGCCACCACGCTGGTGCTTGCTACCGTGCAGGGCGCTGCGGAGTACGCGATCGAGACCGGGCAGCACCCGGCGGCGCTCCGCAACGCGGTCACGTCGCCCGGTGGGACCACCGCCGCGGGACTGGCCGAACTGGAGGCCGCTGGCTTCCGTACGGCGGTGGACTCGGCGATTGATGCCGCTTACGAGCGGGCGCGGGACCTGGGGGAATCGTGACCGAAGTCATCCACGCGGTAGGGCTCGTCGTGCAGTTCCTGGCGTTCGCCATCTTCGCTCGCGCGATCCTCTCGTGGTTCCCCATCGACCGTAACGGGCCGATCTTTCAGTTCCTGAACGCCATCACGGAGCCCGTGCTGGACCCCTTGCGTCGAGTGATCCCGCCGATCGGCATGATCGACATCACGCCCATGGTCGCCATGCTCCTGCTCTTCTTCATCGCCGGCATCCTCACCTCCTACCAGCCGGCGTAAGGCCCGCCGGGGCGCACGCGCTCACGAGGGCCTGCCGCGGCCGCCACGGGCTGGCTACCCGGCATCGAGGCCCAGCCGCGACCGCGCGGTGGCCTGGTCCAGGCCGTCGACCTGCACCACCTTTATGCGGGAGGTCTCCCCGGAGACGATGGTGACCGCGCCCTTCGCCACGCGCAGGCGCTTCGCGATCAGTCGCACCAGCGCCTCGTTCGCCGCACCGTCCACCGGCGGCGCGGTCACGCGCACCTGTAGCGCCCCCTCCCGCTCGCCCACGATCGCCTCGCGCGAGGCTCGAGGTGAGAGGCGGACGGCGATGCGTGCGAAGGTCTCGGCCATGGCGCCCATCGTGCCCTGCCATCGCTCGCCGGTCGAGTGAGAGGATTGCCCTCGGTCAGTGGGGCGCCGGCGGGCCGCGTAGAATGTCAGACACCAGTGCCACCGGCGGTTGACACCAGAACAGCCGTTCTATAGTGTTCCGAACGTTGGGCGGGGGCCCTGCACTTTGCAACGCAAAGAAGGATCGAGAGAGGCGCACAGCCATGGCTAAGACCGATGCCGCCGACGACAAGAAGAAGCAGCAGCGCGGCGAACTGCTGACCAAGGCGCTGGAACAGATCGTCAAGGAGCACGGCAAGGGCGCCATCATGCGCCTCGGTGACTCGGAGGCGGCCATGAACGTCTCCAGCATCCCCACCGGCTCCCTCTCGCTGGATATTGCCCTGGGCATTGGCGGCGTCCCGCGCGGACGTATCACGGAGATCTACGGGCCGGAGTCCGCCGGTAAGTCCACGCTGGCGCAACACATCATCGCGGAAGCCCAGCGCGCCGGCGGCACGGCCGCCTACATCGACGTCGAGCACGCGATGGACCCGGAGTACGCGGCCCGCTGCGGCATCAACGTGGAGGAACTCCTGGTCTCCCAGCCGGACACGGGCGAGCAGGCCATGGAGATCTGCGAGGCCTTGATCCGCTCGGGCGCCCTCGACCTGGTGGTGGTGGACTCCGTGGCGGCGCTGGTGCCGCGCGCGGAACTGGATGGCGACATGGGGGACTCGCTGCCTGGCCTACAGGCGCGCCTGATGTCCCAGGCGATGCGCAAACTCACCTCCGCCGTCTCGCGCACCAACACGTCGCTGGTCTTCATCAACCAGTTGCGCGAGAAGATCGGCGTCGTCTTCGGCAACCCGGAGACCACCCCGGGCGGCCGCGCGCTGAAGTTCTACTCCTCCGTCCGCATCGACATCCGCCGCATCGAGTCGCTCAAGGAAGGCCAGACCTTCATCGGCAACCGCGTGCGCTGCAAGGTGGTCAAGAACAAGGTCGCCCCGCCCTTCCGGCAGGCCGAGTTCGACATCATGTTCACGAACGACCTGCACGGCATCAACCACTGGGGCGACGTGATCGACCTGGCGAGCGAGCACGATATCGTCAAGAAGGCTGGCGCCTTCTACTCCTACGGTGACGTGCGCCTGGGCCAGGGCCGCATGGCGGCCGTCTCCTTCCTGAAGCAGAACATCGCCATGGGCGAGGAGATCGAGCAGCGGGTGCGCCTGGCCGCCGGCGTCAAGAACACACCCCCGCTGGCCGAGCCCGTCCCCGCCCCCGAGGAGGACGCAGCCCTCTCGATCGACGCGTAGCGCGCCGACCGAGGCGTACCGAGGGATCCAGGCCGCCTGATGAGCCCGGTCATTACTGAGGTCCAGGTGAAACGACGCGGGGTCGCCGCCGTCTCCATAGACGGCGGCGACGAGCCCGTGCTGCTGCCGCTGGACACCGTGATCCTCCACCACCTCCGGGAGGGCAACCACCTCTCCCCGGAGGAGTGGCGCACCGCCACCGACGAGGGGCGGCGCCTCCTCGCGGTCCGCAAGGCGCTGGACCTGGTCGCCCGCCGCCACCGCACCGAACGCGAACTGACGAGGGCCCTCGCGCGGCTGTTCGAGGCGGACTTCGTCTCTCACGCCGTGGAGCGCATGCGCACGCTGGGATACCTGGACGACGCAGTCTGGGCGAAGACTTATGTCGAGTCGCCTCGGGCAGCGGACCGCGGCCGGGCCATGCTCAAGCACGAACTCGGCCAGCGCGGCATCGCGGACCCCATCGTGGTGGCCGCGGTCGCCTCGCACGATGACGCCGCCGCCGCCGTGGAGGCCGCCCGCAAGCGCGCCCGCGCCCTCCGCCGCGTGGAGGAACCGAAGCGCTCCCGCCGCCTGTACGACTTCCTTCGCCGCCGTGGCTTCGCGGACGGCATCGCACGGGACGCCACTGCGGGCGCCCTGCGCGACCTCGATGCCGCGCTCCACGCGGACTCCGATGCCGACCGCCACGTTGACGGCGATATCCCCGGCCACGGATAAGCGAGGATTTGCCGGTTGTGCGCGCGAATTTCCGCGCAACGGGGTAGCACTGCGGTACGCTGATCAGGCAAGATAATCTGTCAAGTCGGACGACCTTCGACGTGATACGATTTTGCAAGTGACCGGTCTCCGGTCACCCCAAACGAACACGCCCCGGCCCTGACGCGACTCGGGACACTGCTTGTCCGAGGCGCGCGGCTGGGATCCTGGAATCGGAGTACCCACGCGATGGAAGCGTTGATCTTGGTTGTGGGCATCGTGATCGCGTTCGCCCTCGGCGCTGCGATCGCTTATCTCATCGCCCGCTCTGGCGCGAACAGCGTCACCCGCCAGGCGCGGGAGGAAGCCCGCCTGGTGATGGAAGAGGCGGAAAATCGCGCCCGCAAGGTGGAACTGGACGCAGACCAGAAACTCCTGCGCCGGCGCGAAGAACTCGAAGGCGAGATCAAGGATCGCCGCACCGAACTCTCTCGCGCCGAGCGCCGCCTGGAGCAGCGCGAAGAGTCGCAGGACCGGCGCGGCGACAACCTGGAGAAGTCGGAGCAGGCCCTCCGCGACCGCCAGGTGAGTATCGAACGCACGGAGGAGGAGGTCTCCGCCCTGCGTGACGAGGCGCGCCTGGAACTGGAGCGCATCGCCGCCCTCACGGCGGAGGAGGCGCGCCAGGAGTTGATGGACCGCCTGGACGACGAACTGCGGGACGAGGGCGCCCGCCGCGTGCGCGCTCTTGAGGCCTCTGTCCGGGCCGAGGCGGATGTACGTTCGCGCAAGATCCTGGCCACCGTCATGCAGCGCATCACCTCCGAGGTGACGGCCGAGACCACCGTGACCGTGGTGCCCATCCCCTCCGACGAACTGAAGGGCCGCATCATCGGCCGCGAGGGCCGCAACATCCGCGCGTTCGAGGCGGCCACCGGCTGTGACCTCATCATCGACGACACGCCGGAGGTGGTGACTGTCTCCGGCTTCGACCCGGTTCGCCGTGAGATCGCCCGCGCCGCCCTGGCCCGCCTCATCCAGGACGGGCGCATCCAGCCCACCCGCATCGAGGAGGCCGTGGACAAGGCCCGCACCGAGATCGACAAGATGATCCAGCAGGCCGGTGAGCAGGCGCTGATCGACGCCGAGGTGACCAACCTGCACCCGGAGATCGTCAAGACGCTGGGCAAGTTGCGCTACCGCTACTCCTACGGCCAGAACCAGTTGCGCCACTGCATTGAGACCTCGTGGCTGGCGGCGGCGCTGGCGCACGAGATCGGCGCCAACGTGGAGATCGCCCGCCTCGGCGGCCTCCTGCACGACCTGGGCAAGGCCGTGGACCGCGAGATGGAGGGCACCCACGCCCGCCTGGGCGCGGACATCGCCCGCCGCTTCGGCGTGCCTCGGGAGGTCGTCCACTGCATTGAGGCCCACCACGAGGAGGTCACGCCGGAGACGGTGGAGGCCCTCGTCGTGATCTGCGCGGACGCCATGTCCGGGTCGCGCCCGGGCGCCCGCCGCGAGTCGGCGGAGGAGTACATCAAGCGCCTCGAAGCGCTGGAGGCCATCGCCAACTCGTTCGAGGGTGTGGACCAGTCCTTCGCCGTGCAGGCGGGCCGCGAGGTGCGCATCATCGTGAAGCCGGACCGCATCGACGACCTGGGCGCCACGCGCCTGGCCCGCGACGTCTCCCGCAAGATCGAGGAGACCATGCAGTACCCCGGCGAGATCAAGGTCACCGTGGTGCGAGAGATGCGCGCCTCGGCGGTGGCGCACTAGCAGCCGGCAGCGGTTCGAGGCGTCCACGAGGATGCGTCCACGAGGATGCGTCCACGAGGATGCCATCGGAGGCCACTGGGAGGCGCGGCGTGACGGCAGGACGGCGGAGCACCGCGGACTTCCACACGCACTCGGACCGCTCAGACGGGACGTACGCGCCTGCGAACCTCGTGCGCCTCGCCCACCGCAACGGCGTACGCACGCTCGCCATCAGCGACCACGACACCTTCGGGAGCCTGGCGGAGGCGCGCGAGGCGGCGTCCCGCCTCCCCGGCATGCGCATCGTCCCCGCCGTAGAGATCGGCTGCGACGCCCAGGGTGACGAGGAGATCCACGTGCTGGGCCTGTTCGTCGACCCCACGTACCAGCCGCTGGTGGACGAACTCGAGCGGATGCGGGCGGCCCGGATTGGCCGGGCGCAGGAGATCGTGCGGCGCTTGGAGGCCCTCGGAACTGCCGTCTCGTGGCAGCGGGTCCTGGAGTACGCCGGGGGCGACGAGGGGTCGGTCGGCCGTCCGCACATCGCCCGCGCCCTGGTGGGCACCGGGGTCGTGGAGAGCGTGCAGGAGGCGTTCGACACTCTCCTGGCGGATGGCGGCCCGGCGTTCGTGGAGCGCGAGAAGATCGACCCCGCGCTGGCGCTGCGCCTCATCCACAACGCCGGCGGACTGGCCGTCTACGCCCACCCCGCCGGCCGCGACCCGGAGAGGCCCGTGGCGCCCGAGGTGTACACCGCCATCACCGACGAACTCATGGCCGCCGGCCTTGACGGCATCGAGGTCTACTACCGCGCCTACGACAGGGCGCAGGTGGAGACCCTCCGCGCCTTCGCCGAAGAGGGTGGCCTGCTCCCCACCGGCGGTTCGGACTTCCACGGCCTGAGCCGGGACCACGAGACCGAGCCCGGCTGCTTCCACATGCCGCCGGAGGCCGTGCAACGCGCCCTGGACACGGCCGCTGCGCGCGGCTGCCTGGTCCCGGCCGCGACGCCGGTGGCGAACTGAGCCGCCCCCGATGACCGCGCTCCGCACGGACGAACACGGCGACCCGATCTACTCCTGCGCGCGCCACCCTGAGGTGGAGACCGCGCTCCAGTGCGGCCGCTGCGACACCCCCATCTGCCCTCGATGCATGGTGCACACGCCGGGCGGCATCCGCTGCCCGGACTGCGCGCGCCTGCGCCGGCCGCCCATGTACGAACTGGCGCCGCTGGACTATGCGAAGGCCTTCGGCGTGGCGCTGGTGCTGGCGCCGGCCCTCGGCTTCGTCGGCGCGCTGCTCATCCCGGGACGCGGGTTCGGCGGGTTCTTCCTCATCCTCGCGCTGTTCGTGGGCTCAGGCGCCGGCACCCTCGTCGCCGAGGCCCTGCGACGCGCGACGAGCGGCAAGCGCGGGCCCGTGATGCAGGCCGCCGCCGCCGCCACGCTGGTGGGCGCACTCCTGGTGCGCGCGGTGCTGGGTGACGCGCTGGATGCGATCTTCTCGGACGTCGCCGGGCTGCTGATCGTGGCCGTCGGCATCTTCGCCGCGTGGGGCCGCCTACGCTGACGCGGCGCCGAGGTGCCGAGGTGCCGAGGCGACTGAGGGGACTAGGAGAAGCGTTCCACGACGACCAGGACCGCAAGCATGCCAAAGCAGACCGCGGACACTGTCAGCACACGCCGGATCTCGACGAGCATCTCGGAGGACTCGCGGGCCATCACACGGTCTGACCGCACCTGGGTCGGCATGGCCACCTCACGGCGCGTGGCGCGCAACGGAGCGCCGTCCGCGACCGGCGCCACTCCTTCGCCGCGCCCGTCGCCCAGCGGCGCCGGCGAGACCGCCCGAGGCGCCACGTTGCGAGGCGTACGCCGGCTGCGTCGTCGTCGTTCGCGGCCCATGGAACCCCCTCGGCGTTCGCGCCTGCATCGCTGCCCTCGCAGCATCAGCCCGCGTCGAGTGTATGCCCCCCGATCCCTGCGCGACAGGCCGCCCCCGGCCGTCAGGATGCCCTCGAAGCCGTGCCGGTCGCGTTGACCGAACAGCCCCGCGCAGGCTACGTTGTCTACCCACGGCCCCGTGGTGTAGCGGCCTAACACGCCACCCTGTCACGGTGGAGATCGTCGGTTCGAATCCGATCGGGGTCGCCAGAACCCGCTGAGCCGCAGAGGCTGCAGCGGGTTTCCTGTTTCCCGGCCTGGACGCAGTATCCTCGCGCGCATAAGCACTCCGGAGCGACTCCGTACGAGGGCTATCCCGGTGGGGGCCGGCGCCTGCTGGGACCGCCCGGCCAGGCTGGCCGCCTGCGGGGACGGCCCCCCTCCTGTCTCCGGCGACTGTCCTATCCCCGAGTAGAGGCGACGGCGGGTTCGCGCTCGGGTGTGGGGGCCGACCAGGCGCGGACGGGGGTGAGGCCCAGGGCGCGGCGGCCGGTGAACTCCAGTTGCTGCTTCGCGGGGAGTGGGTGGAAACTGCCCGGCGCGCACGTCGCGCAGGAGACGTTCCAGGCCGTTGCGGCGGTAGAACGCGGCGCCGCCGGCGACCTCCACGGCGCGCTCCACGGTGCACTGTGTCGCCTCGACCACCTTCGTCTTCAGGATGAGCATCTCGTCGCTCAGGTCGAGCGAGGGCCGCACGTCCAGGTCGTTGACCATGGCGACCATGTGGTCGTGCAGTGTCCGGGCGATCACAAGGGCGCTCCGCATCTCGCCGGCGGCCCACTGCACGGCGGGGTCCAGCGCGTTTCGCGCGGCGAATGGCAGGGCCGTCTCCGCAGCGCGCTCGGCAATGCCCACGTAGACCCCCATGACGAGCGGCAGCGCGACGGTGATCACCACGTTCCACACGTCGTGAAACTCGCCTCGATGCCGGCGCAGGAAGACGGCGCCTTCGGGCACGAAGACCTCGTCCAGGACGATGGTCTGGGAGCCCGTGGCGCGCATGCCGAGGGTGTGCCAGTCGTCCTGCAGGGAGACGCCCTCGGCGTCCATCGGCACGGCGAAGTGCAGCACCTGCCACCCGTCCACGGGATCCTCGAACGGCGCGCTGGTCAACACGACGTCCTGGTCACCCACGGGTCCATCTGGTTCGAGGTGGACGGCCACGCCGAGCCGCTGCGGCTGGACGACGGCGACATCATCGTGCTGCCGGGTGGGGCGATCCACAGCCTGACGGACGCCCCCGGCTCCTTGCCGTCGCCGGCCGCGACACTGGCGGACCACGTGCACGGCGATCCCCCCACGTTGCAGTGCGGCGGCCAGGGCGACGCCTCCGAGGCGTTGTGCAGCTTCTTCCAGTACAACAGCCGGCTCTTCAATCCGCTCTTGCGCGCCCTCCCGCCGGTGCTGGTGATCCGCCACGACTCGGAGGGCTCGCCGTGGCTCACGGCGACCGTGCAGCGCGCGTTCACGGAGACGAACGACCACCGGATGGGCCGGTCGGCAATAGTCGGGCGTCTCACGGAACTGCTGTTCCTGGAGGTCGTGCAGCGCTTCCTGGAGGAGGGCGAAGGCGCGGCCTGCCCGGGGGTGCTCAACGATCCGATCGTGAACACGGCGCTCGCCACGCTGCACACCGCCCCCGACCGGCCGTGGACGCTGGACATGCTCGCACGGGAGGCGGGGGCGTCGCGCTCCACGCTGGCGGAGCATTTCAGCGAGCGCGTGGGCATCTCGCCGATGCGGTACCTCACAGAGTGGCGCATCGAACTGGCGGCGCAGCGGCTGCAGGAGACGGACGACTCCGTGCTGGCGGTGGCGAACGCCTCCGGCTACGACTCGGGGGCGGCGTTCAGCCGGGCGTTCAAGCGCCTCACCGGCCAGCCACCCGCCGCCTGGCGTCGCGCCCAGCGGAGCACCCTCGGCGCGAGGTGACGCGGGGATCCTGAGGCGTGATCCGCACGGACCTGGCCGCAGACGGCCTCCCCATCGCGGACGGCGCCGTGGACGTCGCTGACCTGGACGTGGTGGCCGACAGTGGCGAGTTCGCCGTCGGCAATGGCGGCGCCGCATCGACGCAAACTAGACGGGCGGTGTTGCAGGCGCGTGAAACGCACGCCGCCACCGTCACCCCGCGATCCTATGCCTCTGCCAGCGCCTCGAGGCGGTCCGCCAGCCGGACCACGCCCAGCGCACGCAGGCGCTCGGCGCCGGCGCGCCAGTCGGGTGCGCTCGTGGGGAGCGTGACGGGGACTTGCGGACGCAACTCCACCACCTCACGGAAGCGGCGCAGCAGGTCCTGCTCCGCCGCACGGGTGCCCGTCTCCAGAAAGGCCTCCAGCGTGCCGTGCTTCAGCAACAGCGCCGCAGCGGTCTTCGCGCCGATCCCCTTCGCGCCGGGGATGCGGTCGGAGGGGTCGCCGGCCAGCGCCTTGAAGTCCGGCACCTGCTCCGGCAGCACGCCCAGGCGTTCCACGACTTCCGCGGGACCGATGCGGTCCATCTCGCGCACGCCTCGACGCGGGGAGAGGATGGTGACGGCGTCCGAGGCCAACTGGTAGGCGTCCTTGTCGTTGGTCAGGAGCAGGCACGAGCCGCCCTCCGCTACCTCCCGCTGCGCGGCGGCGGCCATGAGGTCGTCCGCCTCGAAGCCGGCGGCCTTGCCCACACCGAAGGCGAAGGCGGCGCAGAGGTCCGGCAGCACCTCCAGTTGCGCGACGATCTCCGGATCGAAGACGCGCCCGCCCTGGTACTCCGGCCAGAGGCGGTGGCGGTACGTCTCCACGCCCAGCGTGTCCCACGCGACGAAGACTGCCCGGGGCGCCTCCGCCGTCCAGAGGTTCGCGAGCATGCCGAAGACGCCGCTGATGGCGTTCACCGGCTTCCCGTCCACGCCTCGGACGGTCCTGGGGGTGGAGTGGTAGGCGCGATGGGCGAGGTTGTCGCCATCCACGATGAGAAGAGATCGTCGGTCCATGCTCGCCCCTTACTGGTCAACTGGGAGTATTCCACGCCTCCACCATGTGGGGCCCGTGGCCTCCGGATGTACCAGCCTGCACCGCCTGTACCGCCTTGGGGATTGCGAGGGCACTGCCAGACGCGTGCGGCGCGCCGTTATCCGCCGGAGATGGCGCGGCAGGGAGTTTGTAGATGCTCCCGAACGGGAGACGAACACCTTCCCTTTTCGTGAGGCGGAGGTGTTTCTGTGTCCAGCGCCGTCCAGTGTCTGGGGCGCCTTCCGGACGGCATTCCGGCGTTATCAGGCATCGCATCCGTTGTTGTTTATGCCGGCGTATAAGAACGCTTTATCACGTCGGGATGATTTCGCAACGGGAACACCGTGTTTTGCCGCGTGTTTCGAGCATCCTCACCCTGTCCGGAGACGTACCCCTTACAGCAACCGTTCCGCCCCGGAATTGGACTCAAGGGAGACCGCCCGTGCTCGAAGATGAAAAGACGACGCGTTCCAGGACATACCTGGGACGCATCGCCCTGACGTGCCTGGTGGGAGGCGCGTTGTTCCTGGCCGCCTGTAATAGCGACGACGACAACGGAGACAACGGAGACACCACCGCCGTCCCCACCGTGACGGAGACGGAGACCGCGACCGAAACCGCGACGGCCACGGCGACCGAGACTGAGACGGCCACGGAGACGCCAACGGCCACCGAGACGGCGGACGCCGACACCACCTTGCGCGTGGAAGAAGAGGGCGACCTGGCGCCGTTCCTGGTGGATGCGGACGGCATGACCCTCTACACGTTCGCCAACGACGAGGACGGCGTCAGCAACTGCGACGCTGACTGCGAGGCCAACTGGCCGCCCCTGACCGTGGAGGCCGGGGAGGAGCCGACCGCCGGTGAGGGTGCGGACGGCACGCTCGGCACCATCGAGCGGGATGACGGCACCCTGCACGTCACCTACGACGGCCAGCCGCTGTACACGTACACCGCAGACACCGCCCCCGGCGACACCAACGGGCACGAGGTGGGCGACCTCTGGTTCATCGCGGAGCCGGACGGCAGCGCCTCGGCCTCCTAGCGTCCCGAGGAGCAACGCAGCCCGGCGTCGACTCGCCGCTACGCACCAGGCGTGGCGGCGAGTTGGCGTTTGGCGAGGATGCGCTCCTGCACCTGGGGCGGCACCTCTGCGAGGTGGTCGAACTCCAGCCGGAAGCGGCCCCGCCCGTGCGTCAGGCTGCGCAACTGCGGCGCCAGGCGCTGCACCTCCGCCAGCGGCGCGAACGCCTCCACCGAGGTCACCCGCTCGCCCGCATCAAAACTCAGCACGCTGCCCCTTCGGCCGTTCAGTTCGTTGGCAATGTCGCCCACCAGGTCGCTGGGCACCTCCACGTGCAGACGCATCACCGGCTCCAGCAGCACCGGGCGCGCCTCCAGCACCGCCTGGTGCAGCGCCTGCGCCGCCGCTATCTTGAACGCGAACTCGGAAGAGTCCACCGCATGGCTTGAGCCGTCGAGCAGCGTCACCTTGAGGTCCACCAGCCGCGACCGTGTCAGGGGGCCCTCCGCCAGCGCCTCCGTCACCCCGTGCTCCACGGCGGGGATGTACTGCCGAGGCACCCGCCCACCGGTGACGTGCTCCGCAAACTCGAAGCCCGCGTCGCGTTCCAGCGGTTCCACGCGGATCACCACGTGGGCGAACTGGCCGCGCCCGCCGGTCTGCTTCTTGTGGCGGTACTCGGCCTCCACGGAGGCACGGATGGTCTCGCAGTACGCGACCAGGGGCTCCTCCACGTCCACGGCCACGCCGTATTCCTGCTGGAGGCGCGACGCGGCGATGGACGCCTGCACGTCGCCCATGGTGAGCAGCACGATCTCTCCGCCCACGCCTCGCTCCATGGCGAGCGTGGGGTCCTGCTCCAGCATCCTGGCGAGCGCCTGCGACATGCGGTCCAGGTCGTCGCGGCTGCGGGGGCGCAGGGCGCTGCGGTAGGTGGGCGCCGGGAAGTCCAGGGCCGGCACGGAGGCCGCGGCCTCCGCCAGGCCGCCGGCCGCCGCCAGGATGTCGCCGGTGGCGGTGCTGGACAGCCGCGGGATGGCGCCCAGGTCGCCCGCGGCCAGCGCCGGCACCTCCACCTGCTCCTTGCCGCGCATCGCGAAGAGGTGAGCCGCACGCTCGTCTGCCTGGCTACGCTGGTTGTGCAGGCGGTCCCCGCTGGTGAGCGTGCCACGCAGGACCCGCACGTACGAGAGGTGCCCCACGAACGGGTCCGAGGACGTCTTCACCACCTGCAGGAGCGCCGGCGCCCGGGTGTCCTCGTCGCTGGCGGGGGGCGGGCCCTGCTCGCACAGTGCCTCCAGCAACTCTGATACGCCCACGCCGCTCAGCCCACAGACGGGGTAGGCGGGGAAGACCTGGCCCGTGCGCACCGCCGAGCACAGGGCCGCGCGCAGGTCCGCCTCCGCGATGTCTTCGCCCTCCAGATAGCGCTCCAGCAGGGCGTCGTCCGTCTCCGCCAGCGCCTCCACCAACTGCTCCCGGACGGCGGCGAGGGCGGGGTCGGACGCATCCAGCAGAGAGCGCGTGCGCTCGCCCTGCCCGAGCGTGGCCGCGAGCACCACGCGGGGGCCAAAGCGCTGCCGGAGCGCCTCCAGCACGCCCTGCACGTCCGCGTGCTCGCGGTCGGTGCGGGTGATGGCGAAGATCCGGGTGCGGACGCCTGCCTGCTCCAGGCGCTCCCACGCTGCCTCCGTGCCGCCCTCGATGCCCGCGACGGCGTCCACTGTCACGACAGCGATGTCAGCGGCGGCGGCGGCGGAGACCACCTCGCCCTCGAAGTCCGCGTAGCCGGGGGTGTCCAGCACGTGCAGGCGGTGGCCGTCCCAGTCCAGCGTCAGGAGCGACGCGCCGATCGAGTGGCCGTGCCGGTGCTCCTCCTCGTCGAAGTCGGAGACCGTGGCCCCGTCCTCCACCCGTCCGAGGCGGCTGATGGCGCCACTCGCGAGCAGCATCGCCTCCGCGAGCGAGGTCTTGCCGGACTTGGAGTGGCCCACCAGGGCCACATTGCGAACGCGATCCCGTGCGACTTGCTGCATACCTCACCCCCACCGCCCGCGACCGAGTCGATGGTACGTGACCAGCACAACCGTTATGCCCCTGCAATCTCGCGCAATCTGGCCCGCGTCCGGTGTCGGACGCGAAACTGGCCCGGCGAATGCCGGGCCAGTCCGCGTGCGAGTGGCAGCCCTCGCGCGGCCGTCCTGCCAGAGGTCCTAGCGGACCACCACGGCTCTCGTCCCGGTGGGGAGGCCGTCCGGGAACATCGTGACGAAGGGCTCGTTCGCGAAGGCGGGCGCACCCACCCGGTAGCCGATGGCCTCGCCGCCGCTGAAGATCCAGACGGAACCGCCGAGGCCCACCGCGTTCATGAGCGCCTCGAACGAGCCGCCGCCCCACGCGGCCAGCGAGATGCCGGACGCGGCCGGGGCCGGCGCGAAGACCTGGTAGCCAGGGCGTTCAAGGACGGCGAAGACGGTGAAGTGGTCCACCGCCGCGACGATGGTCGCGGAGCCGTCCTCGTTGATCGTGGCTGCGGAGTTCACCTCCACCCAGGCGGCGCCGTCCCAGTAGACGAGCACCAGGTCCGAGGCCACCGTGCCTTCCTCGATGGAACCGGCCGGCAGCGTGAACTGCAGGATCACCTGGCCGTCGAACGGGCCGTCCAGCAGGACGCCGTCCGCACCGGTGGCCTGGAACACGAAGCCCAGCCGCAGCGTGGAGCCTTCCGGCCCGGGCGCGTCGGCCTCGAGGTTGGCGACGCTCGGGACGCCCGCCACGCTCAGCCGGGCCCCGACGGGAAGCACGCCCGCAGGCGCGATCGCGGTGCCCTCGACCCCGTTGGTCGTCGTGGTCACCTCGGTCTGCTCGCCCTCCACGACGGTCTTCTCGACCTCGTTGGCCACGGTCACCTGGAGGTCACCGACGGTCACGATCGGCAGCGGCTCGGGGATGAACACGGGCGGAGGAGGTGGAGCAGGCGCGTCCGTCACCGTGAAGGGGTGGTCGATCGACGTGTCCTCTGGCGTGCCTTCGATCATGAACTGGAGGCTCACCACGTATTCCCCGGCAGCCGTGGGCGTGATGGTGAACTCCAGGTCGACGCCTTCGGTCGCCAGCAACTCATCGCCAGCGGCGTCCGTCGGGATGCCGAACGCCGTCTGGAACTGGTCCGCAGTAAACCCAGCAATGTCGCCGGGTCCGGTGTAGACCAACGTCTCGTCGTTCGTGTCCACGTCGACACCGTCGCGAGTGACGGACACGTCGTACGCGAGCGACGTAGTGGCGTCCACGATATCGCCGTGTCCTGGGTCGAACGACACGTGCACCGCAAACTCGTGCACCTCGCCGACTGTCTGCGCATTCGCCACGCCCATCGACACGATGAACGTGAGCAGCGTTGCGACGACCATGACGATACCTGGCCGCCAGCGGCCTACGGGCCGCGTATCCATTCGCTTCAATCCATACATAGATCCCCCGTCCTGACGCCGGCTGGCGGCGCTACACGGCGCGCACCAGCGCGGCGCACTCCCACGCCGCCTCTCTGCGCACCTCGGTTCGATACGAGGTAACGCTAGAGAGCGGGCCGGGACGAGAGGTTGATGAGGCGTCGCAATGGTTGGATGCGGCGTCGGATGAGGACGAATCGTTGAGGGCGAACGTCGCGCGCGCAGGTGCGGCCGCACGATTGCGCCTCGGGCGGCCGTCTCCCGCGCCGGTTTCGCGCGCAGGCCGTGGGCCGAGGGGCGCCCGCCGTGCCGAGGAATGGCAGCGCTCCGTAGCGGCCCCGTTGCGGGACCGCCACGGACGGCGCGCGGGTCAGTTGCCGGTGGGGAGGCCGGTCACGGGGAAGGGCGGCTCGAAGTCCTCGTCGCTGACGCTGTTGGTGAACTCGATCGCCTCCATGCGGAAGTCTGCATCGTCGCCCGTGCTCTCGATGAGCACCGGGATCCCGCCTTCCGCGTAGCAGGCGAGGCCGGAGGCGCCCCCCTCGGGCTCCTCGAACTCGTAGCACTCGGCGCGGGTGCCGGCGATGTCGCGTGTGCCGACGGCGCGCACTTCGCCCGCCATGGCGTCCGCCTGCACGCCCTCCACCTGCTCCGTGAGGACGCCGCCCATGTTCGGGGCGCCGCTGTCAGCGGGCATGCCGAAGCACATCCCCTCCGCACAGATGAACAGGCCATCCGGCGTGGAGATCATGGTGCCGAAGTCGCCCATGGCCTCGAAGTCCATGCGCAGGCGGTCGCCGCTACCGTCCTGGTACCAGCGCCACTCGCCGTCCATCTCCTCGCCGTCCGCGGTGCCCTGCACGCGGTAGGTGGCTGTGAAGGTGGCCGTCTCAAAGGCCTGCGCCAACGCCTCCAGGTCCAGCGCGCCGTCTGCGCCGCTGTTGCCCCGGTTGTCGCCGTTGTCGCCGCCCGAGGAGCCCTCGGACGTTGCGGGCGTGGAGGTCGCTGTGTCGCCGCCAGCGGACGCGGTGGCGGTGGCGCCGCCGTTGTCACCGTTGTCACCCTCGTCACCACCGCAGGCACCCAGGAAGAAGGCGGCCAGCAGCAGTGGCAGCACGAGCAAGGAAATCCGGCGCACGGTCAGGTCCTCTCGGAAGTTCACGGGAAGCGGCGTCCACGCTACCAGCCGTGGCGGTGAGGGCACAGGAGGCGCGGTTGAGGGGTGGTTCCGGGCTCCTTCCGCTGTCATGCATTGCGACTTCGTTAGGAGCGGGGGGGCACGGTAGGCGGCCCACCACGCGGCGAGGAGCCACGAGATGAACGATGTCGCCCGCGTCACGGAGATCACCGCACGTTCCAGCGAGTCCTTCGAGCACGCCATCCAGATCGCCATCGAGCGGGCCACCCGGACGCTGCGCAACGTCAGCGGCGCATGGGTGAAGGAGCAGAAGGTGAAGATCCGGGACGGCGTCATCTCCCAGTACCACGTGGACCTGATGGTCACCTTCGTGCTGGACGACACACCCAGCGGCGACGACCAGATGGCGACCACCTCCGTCGAACGGGACACGGGCGAGACACAGACCGACGGCGGCGCGCAGACGGCGGTCACCTCGGAGCAGCGGGTGGGGCAACGGCACATGGAGAGCGTGCAGCGCTAGCCTCGTCGTGCTTGCGGCGCGGGCGCCCAGCGCTGGCGCAGGGCTACTCCGGTGGCGTGGAGGGCGCGTCCTCCGTGTAGGGCGCGCGGGGCGGCGCCTCCGGCCAGTCGTCCGGCGGCTGGTCCGCGCCCACGCGGCGGAACAGCACCCAGCCCGACGAGAGCGCAAGGAAGCCGGAGGCCAGGATGAGGCCCAGGATGAGGACGTCCGAGGTGGTGTTGCGAAAGCCCTGGTCGAACAGGTCGCCGGTGTGATCGAGCACGGCGGCGATCAGCCACCCCGCGCCCACCACCAGCGATCCCCAGTAGCCGATGCGCCACCCGCGCCATGTGAACGCGGCGATGGCGCCCTGCACCAGGAACACCGCCGCGAGGAAGATCGACGCCGACGTGGCGTCCAGGTTGAAGCGTTCCTCCGGCACCCCGTGGGCGAAGTCCTCCAGCGAGTGCGCCAGCGCGAAGAACAGCAGCACGAACCCAAGCACAGACGTGGTCCAACGCCACCGCCCTCGTCCCCGTCGTGCCGCCAGTTCGTCGTCCATGCGCACGATCGTACGAGCGCCCGACAAGCCTCGTGCCCTCGCCGACGCCGAGGCGCGCCCGGAGCCGCGAGGTGAGGGAGTCCGGTGTCTTCATCGCGCTGGTTGGCGCGGTCATACTGGTCGTGGGGCTGCTGGTTGCGGCGGGTGCGTTCGGGTGGTTCGGGCGCCTGCCGGGCGACCTGCGGTTCAGCGGCGGCAACGCGCGCGTCTACTTCCCGCTCGCCTCGACGTTGCTGATCTCGGTGGTGCTGACCGTGGTGGTGAACCTGCTGCGACGCCTGCTGTAGGTCCGTGCGCGTGATGCCGCTCCGTCATGCCCCCTTGAGCGCGAGGGCTGGGCCGCATACGTTTCCCGGAGTGATACGCATTGGGCGGCTCGTATCCAGACCTTCGGGGCGGGGGCTCCAGGGTGGCCGCCAGGGACGGGCTCGCGACCAGCAATGACAGCAGGCCAGCGAATCTCCTCGGCGGTAGAGCACGTGCAGCGCCTGAGCCTGCGCGTGCGCATCGCGGGCGCGGCGGCGACGCTCTCCGTGCTCGCGGCCCTTGTGGTGGCGATCTCCACCGCCGGCGCCGGTGGCGAGGAGCCCACCGTCATCGCGCAGCCGCCCACGCCCACCGCCTCCCCCACGCCGAGCCCGACGCCGACGCCCACCCCCACGCCGCCCCCCTGGCCCTGGCCGTCCGATCCGGTGCCCATGGGCGAGGCGGCCGGCCTCGTGAACTCCTCGTCCATCGGCTTCCCGGCCCCACCGCCCAGCGTGCGCGTGCCGCCCGGCAACGCGGCGGGCATCGCCCGCATGATCTCGCCGGCCCTGGGCATGGACCACTACGTGGAGACGCTGGGCATCGCGGACGGCCAGATGCAGTCGCCGGACGAGGACGGCAACCACAGCGTGGGCTGGTACGCCTCGGACGAACGGTGGACGTTCGGCGCCCCCGGCGAGGCGGGCAACTCCGTGTTCTCCGCGCACGAGACGTGGGGCCACATGACCGCGCCGTTCTACCTGTTGCACCAGGCGCGCATCGGCGACGACATCTTCCTGGAGATGGAGGACGGCGAGAGCCGCCGCTACCAGGTGATCCGGGTCACCCGCTATCCCGTCGGCGAAATGCCCATGCGGGAGGTCCTCTGGCCCTCTGACCGGCCTGAGGAGGAGGACTGGATCACGCTCTACACCTGCGGGGGCGAGATCGTCTACGGCCCCAACGGCTACGGCGACTACCTGGACCGCGACGTGCTGGTGGCGAAGTGGGTGGGCTCCGAGTTCCCGACCGGCGCCCCCACTGCCGAGACGCCCAGCGCGGGCCCTCAGCAGGACGCCCCCGCAGACGAGCCTCCGCCCGTGGCGCCCGTGGCGCCCGAGGCCCCCGACCTTTCGGCGGAGTAACGGCTTTCGGCGGAGTAACCGGGCGCCCCTCCGCACGAGCGGACGAACAACAACCTCTTGATGCACGGGACGTGCGGGGCGACGCGGGCCACGCTCCTCCCCCCGACGGACTGCGCGAGGGCCTCCCGGTCTACATGTGGAGCGGCGGCCGCGTGGGCGAGGTGAAGGCCTGGCGGAGGGCTGCTTCGAGGTGGATCGACACGTGATCCCCACTGCCTTCTCCCACGAACTGGACGGCTTCGTCACCGTCTCGCCGTAGGCGCCGGGCCTACCGTCGCCCCTCCTCGTGGGCGCGGATGGCGACGGCCAACTGCTCCTTGGTCATGCGGCTGCGCCCGTTGATACCGAACTCGGCCGCGCGCTGGTAGAGGGCGTCTCGCGTGTCCTCGGCGGCCTCGCTCCCGCGGCTGGCGCGACGGGCTGACGCGCTGCCGGTGGAGGTCAACTTGCTCATGGACGTGGTGGACGTCTGCGCGTCCTTTGCCTTCGAGTTCCGGTTGCTCGTCCTGGCCGTGCTGGCCCCCGTGTTCGCGGGCGCCGTCTTCGCGCTGGACCTGGGCTGGCGAGGCATCCTGCTCCTCCGTCTCCGCGCGCCGCATCGACCCCAACTCGGGCTCGGGCAGGTGGCGCGCGGACGCAGTCTCCACGGACGCGGCGAGGCGATCCACAACGAGGACGCCGCAGGTCTGGCGATTTCGTCTCGACCGGGGCCGCCAGGCGCCTCGGGAGACCGCGCCGGCCTGCACCAGCGCCTCCGGCCACTCTGGGGCCTCGCGTGGCCGCCGTGCGGCAGCATTGGACGCTATGCTCCCGGCCGGAAGGGCGGGAGCATGTCGCAGGGATCCCTCAGCGTGTTGATTATCCCCAGCCTGCAGATGCCGGAGGTCTCCGCCGCCATGCTTGCGCAGGTGCGCCGGGCGGCCGGCGACGACGCCCGCATCACCGTCGCCGAAAGCACGGGCGAGGCGCTGGAGGCGATCCAGGACGCCGAGGTGCTGCTGGGCCGCATCGACTCGCGGCTGCTGGCGGCGGCGCCTCGCCTGCGCTGGGTGCACGCCACCACCGCGGGCGCGGACGCCTACCTGTTCCCGGAGATGCTGGACTCGCCGGTACTGCTGTCGGGCGACAAGGGCCTGGTGGGCTCGCACCTGGCGGAGACGGCGTTCGGCCTCCTGCTGGCGATCACCCGCCGCATCGCCGTCGCCATCCTGGACGGCCCCGCGTCCTGGGAGCGACGCGTGGACTACCGCCGCGAGGAGGTGGAACTGGAGGGGCTGACGATGGGCATCGTGGGCTTCGGCGGCACCGGGCGCGCCCTGGCGCGGCGTGCGGCCGCCTTCGGCATGCGCTGCATCGCCACCGATCACCTCCCGGTGCCCGCAAGCGACGCGGTGCCCGAGGTCTGGCCGGCCGAGCGACTGGACGAGTTGCTCGCGCAGTCGGACGTGGTGGCTTCCGGGCTCCCTCTCACGCCCGCCACCCACCGCCTCTTCGACGAGCGCGCCTTCGCGCAGATGAAGCCGGGCGCCTTCTTCGTGAACGTCACGCGAGGCGAGGTGGTGGACTCGGACGCCCTTGTGCGCGCGGTGGCGTCCGGGCGCCTGGGGGGCGCCGGGCTGGACGTGACGCACGAGGAGCCGCTGCCGGCGGACCACGCGCTGTGGCGCACGCCGAACATCGTGATGACGCCGCACACCGCCGGGGCGAGTCAGTTGCGCCTGCAACGCAACCTGGACCGCTTCTGCCGCAACATTGTCCACTACCGGGCCAGCGAACCGCTGGAGGGCCTGATCGATAAGGAAGCAGGGTACTGATGGCGCGCCTGCCGAACCTCACGGACCGCAGCCAGGTCCCGGAACACCTACGCGAGGCGTATGACCGCGTGGCCGGTCTGCGCCAGGGAGCGGTCTCCGGCCCCTACGGCGTCCTGCTGCACAGCCCGGAACTGGCCGAACTCGTCGCCGCCCTTGGCAACTACGTGCGGTGGAACGCCGCCCTCACGCCGAGGCAGACCGAGACGGCCGTGCTTGCCGCCGCGCGGGAGTGGGACGCCCGCCTGATGTGGGGGAGCCACGTGCGGCTCGGCTCGGAGGCCGGCGTGCCGGAGGCCACGATCGAGGCCATCGGCCAGCGCCGCCCCGTCGACGGCATCGAGGCTGACGAGGGGGCGATCGTGACCTACGTGCGGGAGTTGCTGCGCGAGCACCGCGTGACGGAGGACACGTTCCGTGCGCTGCACACGGTCGTGGGCGACCAGGGGATCGTGGACCTGACCGGCCTCGTCGGGTACTACGGGCTGGTCGCGTCGATCCTCAATGCGTTCGAGGTGGAGCCTCCGCCGGGGGCGGCGGAACTACCCGCCTGACTGCGGAACGGCGTCCGCGAGGAACGGCCGCACGGCCGCCAGCACCGCCTCCGGCTGGTCGTGGTGCGCCCAGTGGCCCGCATCGTCGATGAAGACCGTGCGCGCGTCTTGGAAGAACTGCTCCGCGTCCGTGCGCTGGCTGATCCGCCCGTCCCGCGCGAAGAGCAACAGCACGGGACACTCCACGGCGGCCCAGAAGCGAGGCAACTCCTCCTTGCGCACTTCCATGGAGGTGCGCCCGTTCACCCAGAGGTCGTACTTCCACACGTAGCCGCCCTCCACCGGCCGCGCGGCGAACTCCGCCAGGTGCGGCACGAAGTCCGCGGGCAGGCGGGGGTTGGCCTCCTGCACGCGCTCTGCGGCAGCGGCCAGGTCGGGGTAGACGCGCGGCTCCTGGTCCTGGAACTTGCGCAGGCGGTCTCCCCAGGCGCGCACCCACGACGGCCCCATCTCCCCCGGCGGGTTGAGCGAATGCGTGCCCTCGATCGCGACGAGGGCGGAGAAGTGCTCGGGGTACGTCCCCGCCGCGAGCAGGGAGACCGAGCCGCCGTAGGAGTGCGCCACCACGCGGGCCGGCGCGCCCACCTCCTCGATCACGCGCACCACGTCCAGGGCGTTGTCCGGCAGGCCGTAGTTCCCGCCGACCGACCAGTCCGAGTCGCCGTGGCCGCGCAGGTCCAGGGCCACCACGTGGTAGTCGTGGCGCAACGCCTGGGCGATGCCATCCCACGCCCGCGCGTGGTCTCGGCCGCCGTGCACCAGCACCAGCGGGGGTGCGCCCTCGTTCCCCCAGTCCCAGTAGGCGATCTGGAGTCGCTGCGACCGGACGAACTTCTGCTGCGGACCGCTGTCCTCACGCGCCACGCGCACCACTCCTCCGCACCGCCCCCCGCATCCGCAGGGCGCGCGGACGATAGTACGAGGCCGACGCGTAGAGCCCTACCGGCGACGGCTACCCGTATTCGTGGATGGCCCGTATTCGTGGATGGCAACGGCGAGTTCTTCCTTGTTCATCTTGCTGCGACCGGGGATGTCCAGTTCCTTCGCGCGTTCGTACAACTCGTCCCGTGACTGCTCCTCGCCCACCACGCGACCGCCGCCGGTCCGGGCGGGCGTGTCGCCGTAGGAGCGAGGGCTGGTGTTGGGGCCACGGGCGGCCTGCTCGTCAGACGGGCCCCTGCGGGCCTTCTTCACCCAGCGGTCGCCCTGCTTCTTGTAGGAGTGTTTCACCGCGGCGTAGGCGGCCCGGTGGGCACGCTCTTCGTCGCCGTCGTACGTCTCCAGCGCGGACTCGTGCGTCTCGATGAAGATGTCCTGTGCGTGCGTGTCGGAGCGCTTGAGTGTGGCGGGCAACTCGCTCCTCTTCTTCGGCATCTGGCTGCTCCTCTCAAGGCCTGTACCCTAGGCAGGAGGGCGCAACAGGCCGCTTGTCCGCCCGCCGCGTCCGGCTTGCGACAACCTTGCAATGCCCTCGGCGCCCGGGAGAGCCCTCCGCCCGGAGAGCCCTCGGCGCCCGGGAGAGCCTGCGGGCCGGTGTGCGCCGGCCCCGTAGCGGGCGCCGACCTCGCCCCTACCGGGCCGCTCATTTACCTTTGCGTGACCGTCAAACCCTCTGCCGCAACCCGGTACTCCTAGGGACACGCTTGTCCGCCGCGAACGATCCGTTGAGCACCGCCGAGCCTGACGTAGAGCCCGGCCTCCCCCCGACCCGCCGCTTCCGCACGTTCGATGCCGTCCTCGATGTGCCCGCGTTCCGCTGGTACCTGCTCTCCATGATGGCCAACTGGTCGGGCATGCAGATGCAGAACTTCGCCCGCGGGTACCTGGCCTACCAGATCACCGGTTCCTTCGCCGCGCTGGGCGGCATTGCGCTCGCGAACGCCATCCCCCGCCTGCTGCTGGCGCTGTCCGGGGGCGTGATCGCGGACCGCGCGAGTCGCCGTTATGTCTTGCAGGCCGGGCAGTTCGCCTCGTTCGCGATCACGGCGTGGCTGGCGGCGCTGCTGTTCGCGGGCCGGCTGACGTTTAACGACCTACTGATCGCCTCCGTCCTGCAGGGCATCGCCATGGCGTTCACGATGCCGGCCCGGCAGGCGATGATCCCGCAGATCGTGGGGCCCGAGCGCCTGACCAACGCCTTTGGCCTGAACGCCACCGCCATGAACGGCACGCGCCTCCTGATGCCGGCCCTGGCCGGCGTGCTGGTGGCTGTGGTGGGCGCGTCCTGGGTCTTCGCGCTCATGGCCGCCATGTTCCTGCTGGCCTTCCTCGCGATGTTCCGCGTGCCGAAGGAACCGCCAGCCGCGGCCGGCGCCGCGCGGCCTCGAGGCGGGGGCGGCCGCAGTGGCGTGGGCGACATCGTGGAGGCGTTCCGCTACCTGCGGCATCAGCGCGTGCTGGCCACCTTGCTGGGCGTCCACCTGTTCGTGGTGCTCCTGACCATGCCCTATCAGCGCCTGCTTCCGGGCTTTGTAGACGAGGTGCTGGCGACGAACGAGAGTGAGTCCGCGTTCATCCTGGGCCTGCTGCTGGCCGTGACCGGCGGCGGCGCGCTGATCGGCTCGCTCGTGGTGGCCTCGCTCCCCGACCGGCGCCGCGGGCTGCTACTGGTCGGGAGCATGACGATGTTCGCGCTGGCGCTGCTGGCCTTCGCGTGGTCCGGGAACGTCTGGCTCAGCGTGGGGATCGTGCTCGTCCTGGGCTTCGGCCAGGCGGGACGGCAGTCGCTGAACCAGATCCTGATCCAGACCCACGTGGACGACGCCTACCGCGGCCGCATCAGCAGCATCATGATGATGGAGATGGGGCTGGAGTCCTTCGGCACGTTCGGCTTCGCCCTCTTCGCGGCGGCGTTCGGCGGGGCGTGGGCGTTCACGCTGGTGGCGGTGGGCCTGGTGGTGGTGGCGGCGGTGATCGTGTTCTTCCTGCCCTCCTACCGCCGCCTCGAGTAGCCCCCGCGTCCGCCGCGAGCGGCAGACTTCCTAGCCCGGCACGCCGCCCGCCTGCGCCTCCAGCACTCCACCGGAAGCGATCAGCGCCTCCACGCGGTCGCCGAGGCCGGCCTCCCGCAGCACCTCGCGGCTGTGCGCGCCGAGGACGGGCGCGGGGTCGCCGGGCCGCACGGGCGTGCGCGACAGGCGCGGCGCGGGGCCGGTGCTGGTCACGGCGCCCCAGTGCGGGTGTTCGCGCGTGACGCTCAGTCCCTGCTCGCGCGCATAGTCCAAGGTCATCAGGTCGTCCGTGGAGTTCACCACGTGGTGCGCGCCCACGCCGGCGGCGGTCAACCGCGCCACCCACTCCGCCGCCGTCCCCTGTGCCAGGCGCTCCTCCAGCGCCTTTGCCAGCGACTCGCCTTCCTGCGTCGCCACGGCCTCGAGGCCTTCGACGGCGGCGAGTTCGGCGGCGTTGCGGGCGCCGAGGAAGAGCCACGCGTCCGATGCCTGGTAGGCGCGGTGGAGGGGGCTGCTGCCCACCTGCTCCTGCCCTCGGGCTTCGTCCCACGTCTTGCCGGGCGTCCCCACCAGGAACGGCGACTGGAGGAAGGTGGCCGTGTAGCAGAGCGCGGCGTCCACGAACTGGCCTTCGCCCGTCCGCGCGCGGTGGAGTAGGGCCAGGCTCACGCCGTAGGCGCCCAGATAGCCGGTGCCGTAGTCGTTCACGGCGTAGCGCTGGGTCTGCGGCATGCCGTCTTCCGTACGGTACCGGTCCTGCATGCCGGTGACGGCCTGCGCGATCTGCTCATGACCGGCGCGGTCGGCCAGCGGTCCGTCGTGCCCGTAGCAGTTCAACGAGGCGTAGACGATGTCCGGCTTGCGCGCCCGCACCTGCTCGTAGCCGACGCCCAGGCGTTCCGCCACGCCCTTGCGGAAGTTCTGCACCACCACGTCCGCACCGTCCACCAGCGCCCAGAACGCCTCCAGGCCCTCCGGCGTCTTCAGGTCCAGGACAATACTGCGCTTGCCTCGGTTCACGTCGCCGTGGAAGGCGCCCATGGGTGGGCGGTCCGGCGCCTCGATCTTGACCACGTCCGCGCCGTACTCCGCGAGCGTGCGGCCGCAGGTGGGGCCGGCCAGCACGATGCACAGGTCCAGTACCCGGACGCCGTCCAGCGCCGCCCGCATCGTGGCTTCTGGCGCGCTGCCCGCCACGACCGGGCGTGCCGCCGCCGTCCCGAGGGCGCGGAGGATCGCCTCGCGGTCCGCGTCCAGCGCACGGGCGGGGCCCTGCACGGCCCCCGGCGTGCGCGACAGGCGCGCGGGGATGCCGGGCTGCTTGACGCGGCCGAACACCGGGTCGTCCACCTCGACAATGGCGCCGGAGCCGAGGGCGTGCGGGTGTTCGATCCACTCGGAGGCGGGGCGGCAGACGGAACACTCGCCGCCGGCGTCGTTCACCAGCGCCTCCCACTCCGCGGCGGGCCGTGTCTTGAAGAGCGCACGGGCGGCCTCGGTCACCTCTGCGGCCAGGTCGCGGTCCGTCGCCAGGCGCACGCGGTCGGTGTAGCCGCGCTCGATCCAGTGGGCCACGCCGGCGGCGGCCAGGACGTCCTCCGTGCGGGAGTTGCCGGTGTGGAACATGATCCAGTTGCCGTCCGCGCACTCCCACTGCGTGGTCAGGCTCATGGCCGCGCCCAGCGGCCGGTCCGCCACTGCGCTGGCCGAGTAGCCGTTGTAGCCCACCGCCCCGTACATCGCGTCGAACAGCGGCACCTCGATGCGCTGGCCCAGGCCGTCGCGCTCACGGGCGGTCAGGGCCATGCCCACGGCCACGGCGCCCTGGATCGCGGCGTAGGAGGAGGCCAGCGGCAGCGCGGTGTAGACCGGCGCCCCCGCCTCCGCGGCAATGCGGTTGCGGCGGTAGAGGCCGGACGCCGCCCCCACCACGCCCTCCCACGCCGCCGTCCCCGCACGCGGGTCGTCCGAGGCGAAGCCGGGCAACGAGCAGTAGACCAGGCGCGGGTTCGCCTCGGTCATGGCGGCGGCGCCCAGGCCCAGGCGGTCCATAACGCCGGGCCGGAAGTTCTCGATCACCACGTCCGCGCTCGCCACCAGGGCGCGCGCGGTCTCCCGGCCCCCCGCCTCCGCCAGGTCCAGGACGATGGACTGCTTGCCACGGTTGAAGGCGGCGTTGGCGGGCGTCTGCCAGCGGGGCCCGCCCGGCGGATCCACACGGACCACTTCGGCGCCCTGGTCGCAGAGCAGTTGCGCCGCCAGGGGGCCGGCCAGGTACTGGCCAAAGTCGATGACGCGGATTCCGTGCAGGGCGCCAGCCATGAGGACAACTCCATCCAGCCCGGGTCGAGGCCAACCGCCGCCTCGCGGGCAACTCGGCGGCAGTGTACGCGGGCAGGCCAGCGGCGCGGGTTACGGCGGCGCTACCATGCGCCACACCTCGACCGCCTCGACCACCTCGACGCCATCGCCCGCAAGAGACCGGAGCCAGCCCCCATGACCGCCCTGGACGACTTCATCGCCGCCGTCAACGCCGTGGACGCTCGCCTGGAGGCGCTGCGCCCGCGCATCCTGGAGCACGGCGACGCGCCACTGCCCGAGGGCACCTGGCGCGTCCGAGACGCGCTGAGCCACCTGGCGGCTCGCAGCAACGGCGTGGCGCGCATCCTGCAGCGCGTGGAAGCCCTGGACGCCCAGGATGCCGCAGGCGGCCCAGACGCCACAGATGCTCCGAGCGCACCCCCGGCTCCCCGCAACATCGACGAGATCAATGCGGCACAGGTCGAAGAGCGGACGGATCGCTCGGTGGAGGCGCTGCTGGACGAGATCCGGGAGGGCCACCAGGACGCCATCGCCGCCGCTCGAGGGCTGGACGACGCGCTGCTCCAGCGTCAGGTCCCGCTCGGCTTCCGGCCGGGCGACGCGAGCGTGGGCGACCTGCTGGTGATGGGCGGGCCTCGCCACGATGGCGGCCACCTGGACCAGATCGAGGCGGCGCTCGGGTAGGCCCGGACGCGGCGCCTCGTCCCTCGCGGCCCTCGATAGTCCTCGTTAGGCCTCGCTAGTCCTCATTCCCGGCGGGACCGGGAGGGACGCCGTCCTGCGGCGCACCGGAGGGCCCGCCGCCGGGCGAGGGGGCGGAGGCTTCCGGAGCGTTGGCGCCGGAGCCGCCGCAGATCAGGATGAGCAGTGTGGAAGGCAGGTCTCCGGGGTAGCGGTCTCGCCACTGCGCATTCACGAACGCCGGTGCGCCAGCGGTGTAGCCCAGGAGCGAGCCGTTCACCGTGACCCACGCGGACAGCACGGAGCACCCGCCACTGGAGGCGGACGCCACCAGCGACTCCACCGGACCGCCGGTCCACGTCACCAGCCCCAGTCCGCCCCTTGTGGGCAGGGAGCCGTTCAGGGCGCCGCTCGGCGTGCCGGCGATGGGCCGGGCGCCGGGTGCGGGGGTCGGCGTGGGCGCGGGCGTCGGGGGCGGCGTGGACGACGCCGGGACGAGGAAGTCGTCCGCCATCCAGCCGGCGCCCCAGCCGCTCTGGACGTACACCCAGCGATACCCGCCGGCGTTCACGGGCGCGGCGTCCAGCACCTCCACGAAGGAGCCGTCCGCCACGCAGTGCACGCGGGGGTTGCCGGTGCCGGGGCCAGTACGCAGGTTCACGCACTGCCCGTCACCCGCTACCCGAGCGGTCGTGCCCGGCGTGAGCGAGGCGGCCTGCGTGCCCTGCCCCGCCTCGAACGCCTGCGGTGCCGGCGCACCGCCCGAGGCGTACGAGAAGCGGTATGCGCGCACGTTGAGGTTGGTGTAGCGAGTGGCAGCGGCTTGCGGGTCGTAGTCCTCGCGGATACGCACCACGCCGTCCCACTGCGAGTTGGAGTCGATCACCGTCAGCAGGCCGTTGCCCTGGCGGTGCATCACGATCGAGGTATGAAGGCCGGGATACGACGCGCCGGGGCCCAGGTCCTTGTCGTCCGCAATCTGCACGATGTCGCCCGCGCGGACGTCGGCCAGGGACACCTCGATAGCGCCGCCGGAGAGATAGCCTTCCCGGTAACCGAATCCCATCGCGCGTCCGGTGGCCTCCTGCACGACGCGTCGCACCCACGGGAAGCACTGGCCTTCCTGCAGATGTAACGACTGCTGGGCGACCTGGACGATACGCTCTCCGGCGTCAGTCGACTCGGCGGAAACGGGCCGCACAAGGACCAGCGAGAGCGCGCCAGTGAAGAGGATCACCGACGCAAACGCAACGAGGGTACGTGACGTCAAAACGCACTCCGAACATCCCCCGCCGCGAACCACTCTAACCGCGAGCCGCTTCGCGGCAAACGGTCTCAAATCTCCGCGCACTGCCGGGAGATTCCACGCGCGTGATTCCGGGGAGCGGAGCATGCGTGGAGGCGCACCGACATCCGGTACGCCTCCACACTGGACTGGTCGCCGGACGGCTACTCGAAACGGTCCGGATAGAGGAACGCTGCGAGGGCTTCCACCGCGTCCACGATGCGCGGCCCGGGGCGACTGGTGATGTCCTGGTCCACCGGGAAGATGCGGCCCTCCTCCACGGCGGTGATACCGGACCATCCCGGTCGCTCGCCCACGGACTCGATGCTGACGCCGAAGGCGTGGTCCGCCAGCAGGATCACCTCGGGGTCGGCTTCCACCACGGCTTCCGCGCTCAATTGCGGGTAGTCCGAGGCGGTCCCGGCGGCGATGTTTTCCGCCTTCAACAGCGTGAACGCGGAGCCGATGAACGTGTTTGGCCCCACGGTGAAGAGCGTGGAGTCCAACTCGTAAAACACGCGCGGGCCGGTCTCCAGGTCCGCCAGCGCCTCCTCCACAGCCGCGAGGCGGCCCTCCAGATCCTCGATGAGCGCCTCGGCTTCCTGATCGAGGCCAGTCAGCAGCCCCAGCACGCGGATGTGCTCCATGACGCCGCGCAGGTCCGTGGGCTCCGGCAGGTAGAAGACCGGTAGGCCCAGCCCTCGGAACTGCTCCTGGCTGTAGTTCTGGTTGCCTGAAAAGATGATCAGATCCGGGTCATGCGAGGCAGTCTGCTCCGGATCCGGGGAGGCGTATGCCACCTTGGGTAGCGCTGCCGCCTCCGCGGGGTAGTCCGAGAACTCATCCGCGGCCACCACCTGCGGCCCCGCTCCCAGCGCGAAGAGGATCTCCGTGGCCCCCGGTGAGTGCGAGACGATGCGCTGCGCTGGCGATTCGAGGACAAGCGTCGTCCCCGTATCGTCGACGGCCTCGATACTCGCGGGCAAGGTCTCGGTCGCCGTCTCGGTCGCTTCGGCACTCGCGGTGGCGGCCGCAGTCGTCGTGGGCGTCGCGGTCGCGCCGTCGTCGCCACATGCGGCGAGCAGCAGCACGAGGGCGAACGAGAGCCCGAGGGCGAGGGACGCCCAGGGCGACCGCCAGCGGCGGCCAAACAGGGTTCCAGCAGTCATGTACAGCACCTCCTGCACGGGAGGAGGCAACGAAAAGCCCCCTCCTGGTGCGAGGGGGCAGGTGTGAAGGCTCGGCAGGAGGGAACGGCGATCGACCGACCCCGACCAGCGTTGCCGTCGCCTGTCCTCGCAGGTTCGACAGATCGCGGGCCGGTGTTCTGGCTCCCGCCCAGGGGCGCCCCTGGAGCGGTCACAGTTGCGGGACAGCGTCGGCCTTGCACCGACTTCCCCGGACACCGCGAGGTTCCGAGTGAACACCGGGACGAGGTGGCGCGCAAGCGCGTGTTGCCCCGGCCAGGAAGCGGCGCGCAGATCTTGCTGGGACGGCGGCGGGGAACACGACACCTTCACGTTGATATAGTCGCCACGGAATCGTGACGGACGGAACACGTATGGTCGGCTCACCAGCCACCCGTCGCAGCGCTCCCAGTGACCACCTGGCGTCCGCCCGCCTGGGGGCCGCGCCCGCGCTGTCCGTGGGGTACCTGCTCGCTGGCGTGGCGTGGGTGCTGGCGAGCGAGTGGCTGGTCCACGCGCTGGTGCCGGAGGAGCGGGCCGGCCTCGCGCGCATCGTGGCCGGCCTCGGCCTGGTCGCCCTGAGCGGGGTGACGCTGTACCTGGTGCTGGAGCGCCTCGGCGGGCAGGCGGATGCCGCACCAGCCTCCGTCCGTGGCCTCCGGCGGCACGAGGCGAGGCAGCGACGGCTGGCGCACCGCCTGATGGAGGCGGAGGAGGATACGCGACGCTCGGTCGCGAAGGACCTGCACGACGGCCCGTTGCAGGCGCTCACGCTGACCTTCATGCAACTGGACGCTGCCGCGCGCGGCGCGGAGGCGGGCGGTCCGGTGGATGCGCACCGCGTCACAGATGCCATGAACGCCATCCGCGACGCGGCGGACGACATCCGTGCCGTGGTGCGCGCGCTGCATCCCCCGCTGCTGGCCGAACTCGGCCTCGCAGCGGCGGTCGAGCGCCACTGTCGCGAGACGGCGATACGTGCCGGCCGGGACGTCCTGTTCGAAGGCGCTTCGTCGCTCCCGCCTGCGGACACGCAGTCCTCGATCGCCGTGTTCCGCATCCTGCAGGAGGCGCTGGCGAACGCGCTGAAGCACACCAGCGACGGCCCGATCGAGGTGGACCTGCAGGTCCAGGACGGCCGTGTGCACCTGAGCGTGCGTGACCACGGGCCCGGCTTCGAGCCCGGCGCGAGCCTCAGCGAGGGGCTGGGCCTGCTGAGCATGCGCGAACGCGCCGAGTCAGTGGGCGGCGCGTTCGTCCTGCAGTCCGGCGCCGACCGAGGGACCGCAGTGAGCGTACACGTGCCGCTCAACCGTCCAGATGCCTGACCACCTGCGCATCTTCTTGACGGCGGGGCTCTCGGTGGGCCTGCTCTTTGGCGGCATCGCGCTCATGGCCACGCTGGACCCGGCGCGTTCCGGACTCATCGCGCTGGCCTCGTTCCTGGTCGCCGGGGCGGCGTTCACTCTGGCCGCACGACGCTAGCGGGCGATGGCAGCGACCTTCGCCTCCGTGAGGCGCACGAGGTCAGCGGGAGCCAGGACGATCTCCAGGCCACGACGTCCGCCGCTCACGTAGACCGTCTCCTGCAGCAGCGCGGACTCGTCCAGCACCGTCACCAGGCGACGCTTCTGGCCCAGGGGGCTGATGCCCCCCACCACGTAGCCCGTGGCGCGCTGCGCGTCCGCCGGATCCGCCATCTCCGCCTTGCGGCCGCCCGCCGCCCCTGCGAGCGCCTTCAGGTTCAGGCGCAGCGCCACCGGCACGATGCCCACCGCCAGCGTCCGCCCGTCCAGCCGGGCCACCAGCGTCTTGAACACCCGCTCCGGCGCCACGCCCAGCGCCTCCGCCGCCTCCAGGCCGTACGATTCCGCCGAGGCGTCATGGTCGTACTGCACCACCTCGTACGCCACGCCGGCGGCCCTGGCAGCCTCCACGGCCGGTGTCATGCGCCCGCCGCGCTGTCCGCCGCGTCCGCAGCCGCCTCGACGCCCTCGCCGTCATCGGCACCTTCGCCGTCATCGAGGCCGTAGACCATGGCGTGCATCTGCCAGTAGTGGGCCACCTTGGCCACCACGGTGATCACGCTCTTCACCTGGTCCTTCATCGTGAAGTCCGGTCCGGCCGGCACCAGCAGGCGGTCGTCGTCGTCCAGGCGGGCGTCCACGTTCTCCAGGATGGTGCAGGCGCACATCCACGCAGCCTGCTGCCGGGTGCGACATGTGATCGCCAGCCAGCCGTCTCCCGCCGGCTCCGAGAACAGCCCTGTAGTCATGTAGATGCCGCGCCGGATCTCCGCGATGGGGTCGAACTCTCCGGGCACCGGCGCCGGGATCTCGGTGACGCGGGAGGCGCGCAGGACGCTGTCCGGGCCGCGGTGTGGCGGGCCGCCGAAATAGGCCAGTTCGCAGAAGGACTCCCACATGGCGCCCCAGTCCGGGCGGCCTTCCTCGTCCAGCGTCATCTCCGCGGCGGCCATGCCCTCCGTCTGCACTCGGACGGGCTGGAGCACCTCGATCGGGTCGTCGCCGGTCATCGGCGCCACCGAGAGGCGCGCCAGGTCCGCGAGTTCAGGGCGCACGTAGGCGAACTCCACCGGCTCACCGAGGAACGCCGCGAACGTCTGACAGAGGTCGCGCAACTCGCGCGTGCGCTCCCAGGGCAGGTCCTTGTCCGCGATCACCATCACATGGGCCATACGGTCCTCCACCAAACGCCCACAACACGCGGGCTCGTCACGCCGACCTCGGGCGCGTTCTTGCGAATCGTCGCACAACGGGCGATGCTCGGGCCACGATTCGAGTTGCACCGGCCACGCCCTGACCGAGACGAAGGTACGCCTCCATCCCGATCTATCCCTTCCACTGTGACGCGTGCGGCGCGGAGTTCGAGGTCTCCCGGAAGGTCTCGGCCATGCGCGACCCTGCGGCCTGCCCCGCCTGCGGCACGGATGCGCGGCGCGTCTTCACTGCGGTCGCCCTCGGCGGCGTGGCGGAGGATCCGGCCAAGGCCGCGAAGCGCCCCCAGCCCGGCGGCTGGTCGCACCAGGGCCACTCGCACGGTGCGGGGACCGGTGCGCACTCCCATGGCCTGTGGGACCAGCCGGCCCCCGCCCCCAAACCGCCCCCCTCCGCCTGACCTCGGAGCGCGCGCTCTCCGGCGGAGCCCCCGTGGCTCCACGCGCCTGCTCCATTGCCGCTTGCACGCCGCTCCCGCCCAGTCCCACAACGCTCAGGTGATGAAGGCCGTGGGAGACGGCTCACGGACGCTGACGGAGCAGGGCTTCCGGGATCTCAGGACGGCAGCGGCACGGGGCGGCCGGTACGGGGGTCTGGCACCAGGGTCATCGGGATGCCGAAGACACGCTCCAACACGTCCTCCCGCATGACCTCGGACGGCGAGCCTTCGAAGGCGATGCGACCGTCCATGATGCCGATGATGTGGTCGGCGTACCGGCTGGCCAGGCCCAGGTCGTGCAGCACTGCCACCACGGTCAGGCCGCCCTGGTTCAGGGTGCGGAGGACATCCATCAACTCCACCTGGTGGCGCAGGTCCAGGAACGTGGTGGGCTCGTCCAGCAGCAGGATGCGCGGCTCCTGCGCCAGCGCGAGCGCCAGCCAGGCGCGCTGACGCTCGCCTCCGGAGAGGGCGCGGAGCGGGCGCTCGCGGAGCGCCTCCAGGTTCGTCGCGTGGATGGCGCGCTCCACGGCGGCGGCGTCATCCGGGGTGGCCGGGCGCAGGAAGCGATGGTGCGGGGTGCGTCCGCGCCACACCAGTTCCTCCACCACCAGGTCGATGTCCAACTGTTGCATCTGCGGCAGGATCGCCAGGCGTCGCGCCACCTCGCGCGATCCGAGGGTGGCGATGTCTTGCTCCTGGCCGGGCTCGCCCAGGTACACGCGTCCGGCGTCCGGACGCATCACGCGCGCCAGGCCTCGGAGCAGCGTGCTCTTGCCGCTGGCGTTGGGCCCCACGATCGCCGCGAACTCACCCGAGGCGATCGAGAGCGAGACGTCATGGACGACCTCGAAGCGGCGGTAGGAGAGGGTCAGGCCGTCAGCGCGGATGTTCATCTGCGGAACCGCACCAGGTAGAGGAGGAAGGGCGCGCCCACGGCGGCGGTGAGGATGCCCATGGGGATCTCCGCAGGCCGGATCACCAGCCTCGCGATCAGGTCCGCACTCGTCACCAGGATGGCGCCGGTGAGGGCGGAGGCGGGCACCAGGAAGCGGTGGTCGTCACCCACGAACGAGCGCGCCACGTGCGGACTGACCAGCCCCACGAAGGAGACGAGCCCGGCAATGGCCACCGCCGCCCCCGTCAGCAGCCCCACGATCCCCAGCACAAACACGCGCGTGCGGTCCGTGAGCACGCCCAGGCCCGCGGCCATCTCCTCGCCCAGGGCGAGTGCGTTCAGCCGGGAGCCGAGGGCGAAGGCGAGCAGGCCGGCAGGCAGCACGACCGGCGCGATAGCCGCCGCGTCGCGCCAGTCCGAGCCGTACAGTCCTCCGGCCAGGAAGCCCAGGCTCAGTTGCAGGAATGTGCGGGAGGAGGACAGCAACCCCACGATCACCGCGCCAAAGAACGCCGCGATCGCCACGCCCGCCAGCGTGAGGCGGATGGCCGTCACGGCCCCCTGCCACGCCAGCGCCAGCAGCACCCCGGCCCCCACGAGGCCTCCACCGATCGAGACCACCGTGAGCGACTGCTGGCCGATAGCCGGCGCCGCCACGAGCGCGATCGCCACGGCAAGTCCGGCCGCGGAGGAGACACCCAGGATGGTGGGGTCCGCCAGTGGGTTGCGGGTGACTACCTGCAGGAGCGCCCCGGACACGCCCAGCGCAGCCCCCACCAGCACGCCGCCGAGGAAGCGCGGCAGGCGGATCTGCCAGACCACGGTGCGCTCGAACGACTCGCCGGGGATCAAGCCGCCCAGCGCGTCGGCGGGCGCGATGGTGATGGCGCCCAGGATCAGGCTCAGCAGGCCGACCGCGAGCAAGAGCACGCACGCCAGCAGCGTCCACGTGACGAACCGTTGGCGGCGGCGCGAACGCCATGACCGGGGCCGGCTCTCGCCCGCCCCGGTCATCGTCGCGCTCGCCGGCGCTCCTTCAGTCATCGGTCCTACTTACTGAGGTCACCCCTCAGCCACTCCGGCATGCGTTGTCGCTTGCGGCACAGTCCCTGCTGTGCCTGACCTGCTGGCCCTGCTGTGCCTGACCTACTGGGCGGAGAAGGTCTCCACCAGCACGTCCAGCGCCTCCACCACGCGCGGCCCGGGGGCCTGCAGGAACATCTCCACGTCCAGTTCCACCACATTGTCGCCGGTCACGGCGGACAGGCCAGCGAACGGCGGGATGCTGGGGATCATGCTGGACAGCCGCGGGGCCGGTTCCGGCGCCGGGGTGATGGTCAGGATGAAGTCCGGGTTCCACTCGATCAGGCGCTCCGGCGGGACAGAGGTGTACCCGGGGAACGGGGCCGCGTCCTGCTGCTCGGCGGCGGGGTTCTCCACGCCCAGTTGCGCCAACAGGTCGCCCACCCAGGAGTCGGCCTTGGCGGCGTAGAGCGTGCGGTCCTGGTCCGCGATCAGCACCACGGCGGTCACGCCCTCCGGCACGGCGGCCTGCGCGGCGGCCATGGCGGACTCTACGTCTGCGGCGAGCGCTGCTGCCGCGTCCTCCACACCCAGCGCCTGGCCCGCCACCTCGAAGCCGGCGGCCACGTCCGTGTACTCCCCGGCGCCGACGAAGATCACCGGCACACCGATGCCCTCGATCAGGTCGCGCAACTGCGGCTGCGCGTGGATCACGGAGTCAGCGACCAGCAGGTCCGGCTCCAGCGCCAGGATCGCCTCCACGCTGGGCTGGTAGGCCGAGCCGATGTCGGCTGCGGACGCCACCTCCGGCGGGTAGTGCGTGGACGAGGTGCGCCCGGCGACCTCGAAGCCGAGGGCGGCCACCACCTCGGCGGCGGTGGGGCTCAGCGTGACGATGGTCTGGGGCTGGGCGTCCAGCGTGACGGTGCGGCCGAGCAGGTCGGTCACGTCGCGCGGATAGGCGGCCTCGGTCGCCGCCTCGGTCTCGGTGGGCTCGGCGGTGGCGTCGGCGGTCGCCGTGGCCTCCACGCTCGCCGTCGCCGTCGCGGTGGCCGTGGGGTCGTCGGCGTCATCGCCGCAGGCCACGCCTACGACGAGTGCCCCCGCGAGCACGACGGCCGTCAGGGCTGGTCGGAACTGCTTCAAGTGATGCTCCCTCAGGTGAGAACGAAGATGGTCGGTGCATGCCTACCGGTCACGCCCGTGCCCGCGTTGGGGTGCGCGGGAACGCACATATCGTCTGCACGAATCTGGTCATGTGCGAGAGCAGATTTCTGGAGATTTCAGATGGTTCGAGATGATTCTCGTACCGTCAGAATTGCGCGACAACGGTCGCGAACCACAGCGCGCTGCCATTGGCGAGCCACAGGAAGCCCGCATACCGAAACGCACGTGATGTGATCGCCCGCCACCCGCGCTCGTCCGAGGTCAGGCGGGCGAACCCGGAGGCCCAGGCCCGCCCCACGACCGCCTCGGACGCGGTGATGAGGATGGCGAGCGCCAGGATGGGCACGCTCACCGCCAGTGCGCCCGCCAGGATCAGCCCCAACACGGCCCCGCCGTAGTCCCGCCCGGCGGCGGCGAGCAGGAAGAACCCGCTCACCCACACGGACGCCCCCACGATCGCGAGGCCGGCCGTGGGGGGCGAGGGCCACCAGCGCACGGGCGGCGCGTCGCCTCTCGTCTCCGGGCGCATGTCCATGCGTCGATCATCGGCGGCGCGTCGAGGGCCACGAGGCTCGCGGGGCAGGGTTTGCCCTTGGTGTGGTCAGGGGCGGCGCTGGCTTCCCCGTGAGCAGGGCCGCCCGTAGCATCCGGCGCATGGCAGAGGGAACGTTCTTCTTCGAACAAGACGGCGACGTGTACCACCCCACCCCGCACACGCGCGGGCCGTGGGATCCGCAGTCGCTCCACGGGCGCGTGATCGCGGGCCTGCTGGCCCACCAGATCGAGGCGGACCACGGCGACCCGGCGTTTCAGGCGGTGCGCCTGACCGTGGACATGTTCCGCGTGGCGCCCATGAAGCCCATGCGCGTACCCACGCGCATGGTGCGCGACGGCAACCGCATCCGCGTGGTGGACGCCTCCATGGTCGCGGAAGACGGCACCGAGATCGCGCGCGGCAACGTGGTCTTCCTCCGCCGCGCGGAGCAGCCCGAGGGGGAGATCTGGACCTCGCCCGCCTGGGACGCCCCCCACCCCGAGACCCTGCCGGAGCCCGAGCCGCCGGAGGGCGTACGCGACCGCCCGTGGACGGCGATGTGGGAGACCCGGCGCATCCAGGGTGACTTTGGCACCGTGGGCCCCAAGCGGGCCTGGCTGCGCGAGACGCATGACCTGGTGGCGGGCATCCCGCAGAGTTCGCTGGTACGGCTGGCGCAGACCTCTGACTTCACGAACCCGTTCGCGAACTCCGGCAGCACGGGGCTGAACTTCGTGAACGCGGACGTGACGCTCTACCTGCACCGCGACTCCACCAGCGAGTGGACGGGCATCGAGGTGGTGGCGCACCACTCCACGGACGGCATCGCCGTGGGCGAGTGCGTGCTGCACGACCTGGACGGCCCCGTGGGGCGCGCCACCGTCTGCGGCGTGGCGAACCGCCGCCAGCCCTAACCCCCCGGCGCCCCGCCCTCGCCACAGCGGCCGCCCCTGCCTCCCGAGAGGCCTCGAACGGGCCGGTGGGCGCCCCGAACGACCGTGCCGGAGCCGTACCGCCGTGCGAGGGAGCGTCCGCTACCCTGTGGCAGGTCGGAGTTGAGGGTCGGGTTACGGGTCACGACCGGAGCGTGGGAGGCCCGCATGCGGCCGGCACACCGGGCACTCGAACGAGCCGAGCACGGCGTGGTGGAACGCGACGGAATTGTCGTGGCGTTCCGCGTGATCCGCTCCGCGCGTCGGCGACGCACCATTGAACTGACACTGGAACCAGACGGCGTGCGCGTGGCCGCGCCGCTGCGCACCCCCACCAGCGAGGTGGAGGAGTTCGTCCGCTCTCGCATCCCGTGGATCCAGAAGCACCGCGAGAAGGGCCTCCCCGGCGTGATGCCCACGCCCTCACCCGCGTCGCCCGCATCGCCCGGCTCGAGCGGCGCAGGGGACGTCCGCGACGCCTCGGACGGCGCGCGCTCTCTGCCCTTCCTGGGCCGCCCGCTGCCGCTGGAGGTGGTCGCCGGCGCCGGCAAGACCACCCGCATCTCCATGGACATGCTGGGCCTGCGGGTGGCTGTGCCCGCGCGGCTGGAGGCGCCGGCGCAGCAGGTGGAGATGCAGGACGCCCTCCGCACCTGGTACCGGGAGCGCGCGGGCGAGGTGATCGGCGACCGGGTGGCGGCGTGGCAGGAACGCGCCGGGTACCGCCCTTCGCGCGTCCTGATCCGGGACCAGCGCCGGCGCTGGGGCTCGTGCGCGCCCGACGGCACGCTGCGCTTCAACTGGCGCCTGGTGATGCTGGAGCCGCGCCTGATCGACTACGTGGTGGTGCACGAACTTGCGCACCTCGTCCGCCCGCACCACCGGCCCTCGTTCTGGGCGGAGGTGGAGCGCCTGATGCCCGACTACCGCGCGAGGCGCGCCGCCCTGCGCGAGGCGGGCGCCACGCTCCCCCTCTGAGCGCATCGCCTGCGCCGTATCATCGCGCCATGGAATACCCCACCGAAGAGAACGTTCTGCGCCCCACCGAGCAAGCGGCGCTCCATGAGTGGCGACGCCTGGTGGAGGCGGACCGCGAGCAGGTGGAGCGCGTCCGCGAGCGAACGGAGGGCGAAGACTTCTACGCCCCTGTGGCCGCCGCCTTCTCGCCCGGCCGCCGCGAGTCGCTCGAGTGGCCGGTGCTGCAGGCCTTCGCGAAGCCGGAGGACACGTGGATCGACATCGGCGCGGGCGGGGGGCGCTTCGCCGTGCCGCTGGCCGGGATGGTGCGCCGCGTGATCGCCGTGGAGCCGTCGGGGTCTATGCGCGCCACCATGGCCGCTGCCGCAGACGAGGCCGGCCGCACGAACATCGAGGTGGTGGACGCCTACTGGCCAGCCGCGGGCTGGTCGGAGACGGCGGACGTGACGCTGGCGGCGCACTCCACCTACGACATCGACGACATCGCCTCGTTCCTGGACGAGATGGAGCGTTTCACCCGCCGCACCTGCATCGCGCTGTTCGGCTGCCGCGCCCGGGGTGCGCAACTGGCGGACCTGTTCGAGGCCGTGCACGGCGAACCGATGGCCACCCTCCCCTCCCTACGCGAGTTCGTTGCCCTCCTCGGCGCGCGCGGGCGGCGTACGGAAGTGCGCACGGCCGGTCGAGGTGACACGCAGGAACCACCACACCCGGCGGAGGAGGCGTACGCCACCGCCCGGCGCCTGCTGTGGCTGGCGGAGGGCACGGAGAAGGACGCCCGCATGCGCGCCCTCATCGACGAGTGGTACGGCACGTCAGAGGGGGTGGCGCTGCCCTCCATGCGCCCGTGGGTGGGCGTGGTCTCCTGGGAGCCGGCCCGTGCGTAGCATCCGACCGGTCTGAGCCCCATGCCGCCCCGCGACCACGACATCAAGGGCGACCCCGCTGCGGACCTCGAACAGGCGGTGCGGGGCTTCGGATCAAGCACCTGAGCGGGGCATTCCGAGTCTAACCCTCACGTTTCCGTTACACCGTCTCCGCGAATCTGTTATCGTGTGCCAGGGCCGCGCGGGGTACGCGGCCACAGTCATCCGTCACAGTCATCCGTAGAGCGCAGGGGGGGTTATGGCTTCTCAGTCCAAGATGGTTTCGTGTGACGCTCACCACTGGGTACTCCCCGCGCCGGGCGGGACAACTACCCAGGGCACCTGCAAACACTGTGGCGCCGAGAAGGAATTCTCCAACGTGGCAGGCAGCGGTTGGGTCCTCCGCTCTGGCATGAAGAAGCAGACCGCCTGACAGGCAGTTCCACAGGCGTCTCGCGCCCGAACAGCCGCCCAACGGGGCGGCTGCTGCGTTCCAAGCCCCCCTCGAACGCTTCAAGCGCCTCGCCGGCCCTCGCCGGCACCTCGCCGGCCCCTCTGTCCGAGGCCTACTGGAAGACCACCGACCCGTCGATGAGCAACTTCACGCCCGTCACGAACAGTGCGGCGTAGACCACCCCGTACAGCAGATCCTCGCGCAGGCGTCGATGGAGCACGGCGCCCAGCAGGACGCCGACCGGCGCCAGCGGCAGCAGCGCCGCGGAGGTGGCCAGGTTCGCGGTGTCGAACTGGCCCAGCAGGCCGTACGGGACCAACTTCACGTAGTTGACCAGCGCGAAGTAGACCACCGTGGTGCCCACGAACGTGGTCTTGTCCAGCCGCAGCGGCAGCAGGTAGACGGACAGCGGCGGCCCTCCCGCGTGCGCGATGAACGAGGTGTATCCGGACACGCTCGCCCAGAACGACCCCAGCGCGAGGTTCGGCCTCACGCTGCCATGCTCCTCGGAGCGGCGTTCCGCCAGGCGCTCTACCAGGCGGCGGCCGCCCCACTGCCAGAGCGTGAAGCCGACGGCGATGACGCCCACCAGCAGGCGCACCACGTCGTCATCCGTGAGGGCAAACGTGAACGCGCCCAGCAGGATGCCGGCGACAGCGCCTGGCGCCAGGACGCGCATCAGCGAGCGGTCCCACTCCCGCCGATAGAGGAACAGCCCCACCAGGTCCATGGCGCACAGCACCGGCAGCAGGATCGCCGCCGCCTGCGTGGGCGAGATCACCAGTGCCAGCATGGGCACACCGACCACGCCCAGGCCGCCTCCAAAGCCGCCCTTACTGATGCCCACCAGCAAGAGCGCCGGTACGGCGGCCGCGTAGAACCAGGGGTCGGTGAGCATGGAGGCCTCGAAGCGTGCGCGGGCGGCCAGAAAGCCTGCAAGCGGAGAGCCTACCGCCCGCAGGCGCTACGATGCGGCCATGCCGTTGCAGCGCTGTGAGTTCTGTACCGCGCGCCCCCTCCAGGAGGTGGCCGTCTCGCGCTGGGTGAACGACCCGGACGACCGCGAGCGCCTCACGCTGTGGTTCTGCGCCAAGCACCTGCAGCGCGTGAAGAAGTCCGGCGCCAGGGGCTTCGAGCACCGCGGACACTTCTACAAAGTGGGGTTCTGGTGACCTCACCCCAGAGCGCCCCGGACGCGGTGGAGACGCGCGCGGACGTCCTGCGCGCCGTCGCGCGCCTGATCGGCGAGCATGGGGTGGACGGCATGACCATGCGCCAGGTGGCCCAGGCCGCCGGCATGAGCACCGGCACCATCAACTACCACTTCGCCAACAAGCGCGGCCTGATCCTGGCGGCGCTGGACGCCGCACCCTCCGCCCCGACGGAGTCTGAGGGCGGCGGCCCGCTCTCCCGCCTGCAGGCGCTCTTCCGTGGCTTCATCCTGGAGGACGAGGATCGCCGCGCCTGGTGGCGCTTCTGGGTGGAGGTGACGGCTCAGGCCGCACGCGACCCGGACCTGCGCGACCGTCAGCGCACGCGCATGGAGGCGCAACGCCGCGAGGTGGAAGACCTGGTCTCGCTGGGCATCCAGCGCGGTGAACTCCGCGATGAACTGGACCCGGGGCTGATCGCGGAGCCGCTGCTGGCGCTGGCATACGGACTTGCCGTGCAGCAACTGGTGTCGCCGGACGCCGCCACGGTGCGCCGCGCCTCGGACGCCCTCGAGGGTTCGATCCGCGAGATCTCCGCCCGCTAGACCCGGTCCCGGTAGACCACCTCGCCGTCCCGCATCACAAGGCGCACGCGCTGGAGCGCGCCCAGGTCGCGCGTGGGGTCGCCCTCCACCGCCAGCAGGTCGGCGCGCCGGCCGGGCTGGAGCACGCCTCGGTCGGCCAGGCCCAGGAGGTCGGCGCTCGTGCTGGTGGTGAGGCGGAGGATGGCCAGGGGGTCCTGGCCGGACATGCGACGGAGCGTCTCCATGCTCGCCGCCAGCCCCTCGTGCGGCGTGTTGGGGATGCCGCAGTCCGTGGACATCACCACCCGACACCCCGCCTCGAAGAGCGCGCGCACGAGGTTCGCGCGCATCGCCCAGCGCTCCGTGCCCTCCATGGCCGCGAGGCTGCCGACGATGGTGGGCGAGACGACGATGCCACGGCGGGCGATCTCCGCGATCAGGTCCTCGTCCTTCACGCTCCCCTGCGGGGTCTGGAAGGAGCAGTGCTCCAGCCCGTCCACGCCCGCTTCCACGGCCACGCGGATGCCCTCCACACCGTGCGCGTGGGCGGTGACGCGGAGGCCGTGGCGGTGCGCCTCCTCCACCACCGTACGCAACTCCTCCACGGTGTACTGCGCACGCGTCGGGTCCGAGCCGGGGGTCATGTTGCCGCCGGACGCCATCACCTTGATCCAGTCGACACCCGCTTGATGTCGCTCCCGCACCGCGAGGCGGACACCCTCCACGCCGTCAGCCTCGCCGCCCATGAACCAGCAGTGGCCGCCGCTGATCGTGACCGGCGCCCCAGCCACCAGGAGGTCCGGCGCCACCACGAGGCCCTGCCGCGCCGCCTGCCGGAGTTCGATGACCAGCGCCGTGGGCGCCCCCAGGTCGCGGACGGTGGTGATGCCCGCGTCCAGCATGCGCCGGGCATAGCCGGCCATGCGCAGGAGCATCCCGCCCGGCGTGTCGCCGTCATAGACCGCGCGCCAGTCCGCGCCGCCGTTGAAGCACAGGTGGGCGTGCGCCTCGATCATCCCGGGCAGCAGCGTGAGCCCGCTCACGTCGAGGATCGAGGCCCCACCCTCTGGGGCATCAACGATGAGCGCGCCGCTGGTGTGGAGCGTCGAGTCCTGGAGGCCGTCCGAGAGCCCGTCCCAGAGCAGGCCGCCGGTCAGCGACCAGGCTCGGCGGGAATCAGGGGGAGCCTCGGTGGTGGGCATGCGGTGCGTCCTCTCGCGCTGCGGGAGGATACGCGCTGGCGGAAGGCATTGGGCCGAGCAAGGGGCCATACAAGCGGGCCGGGGGCGCGGGGGGCTCGCAACGAGAAGTGCCGGAGTGCACCCCAGCGTGCCCTGCTCCGACACTTCTCGCCGACGAGCGCTGGGCGCTGCTCCGCGTGTGTGGCCCGATCTCGCGCGCGCGGTGCGCTGCGCAAGGCCGCCTAGCAAACCGGACTCCGGCAGATCAGCGGGTTCCCAGCGGCCGCATTATATCGAGTTTAGACCGTGATGTTTCTGACAATTCATAGAATGACTTTCGGGTGACTTCGGCAGCATCATTCGCGCCGAATACCCCGCCCTGTGTGCGCGCTCAGTCACTCGCCTCTATCCGCTGTACGTCCAGCCGGTGAAGGTGGATGTGAGCGGCTCGCCTGACTGCTGCACATCCCCGAAGAGCACCCGGCCGGTCACCAGCACGTGGTCCCCTACGTCGAGCGCCTGGTCCATCTGGCACTCCAGGAACGCCAGGGCGTCCTCCAGTACCGGGCAGCCGGGCGCGCGCTCGGAGACGCGGTAGTCGATGCCGGCCAACTTGTCGTGGTGCTGGGCGGCGGCCTCCGGGCTGCGGCCCCGGACCTTGGACGCGTCCGCCGGCTGGACGAAGGAGCGGGCCAGCGCCATGCCGTTGCCCTCCTGCGCCAGCAGGTTCACGGTGAACCAGCCGTTCTCCCGGATGCGTGCCAGCGACGAAGAGTCCCGCTCGAACGCCACCGCCACGAGGCGCGGCGAGAACGAGACCTGCATCACCCAGTCCGCGATCATCGCGTTCGCCCGCGCGCCCGAGGCGGTCCCGATCACGTAGATGCCGTACGGCAACTCGTGCATCGCCTCCTTCGTACGGTCCTCGTCCGTGCGGTCGATCTTGCGGGCGTGCTGCGGGTCCACTGGCGTCTCCTTCGCTGCCGACCCCTCCACGATACCGGGCACCCCCACGCGCGGCCGCCTGGCCCCACTCGCCCGGAGCCCACCGGCTACGATCGGGTGAGGAACACGGCCTGCGGGAGGAGCGGTAGTGCGGCTCAGTGTGCTGGACCAGTCCCCCATCCGCGAGGGCGGCACGGCGTCAGACGCCCTGCGCGAGACGATCGCGCTGGCGCGCCATGTGGAGGCCCTGGGCTACGAGCGCTTCTGGATTGCCGAGCACCACGGCAGCGCCGGGCTGGCCTCCTCCGCACCGGAGGTCTTGATCGGCCAGGTGGCGGCGCAGACCAGCCGCCTGCGCGTGGGCTCCGGCGGCGTGATGCTGAACCACTACTCGTCGCTCAAGGTGGCGGAGCAGTTCAAGACGCTGGAGGCCCTCTTCCCCGGGCGCATCGACCTCGGGGTGGGGCGGGCGCCGGGGTCCAGCCTGCGTCACGCACAGGCGCTGGAGCACGGCCCCGGCGCACTCTCGCTGGAGTACTACCCGAGCCAGGTGGAGGACCTCCTCTTCTACCTCGCGGACGCCATGCCCGCCGACCACCCGTTCGCGGACATCCGCGCCACCCCCACGGTGGAGGGCGTCCCGGACGTCTGGGTGCTGGGCTCCTCACTGGAGAGCGCCGTGCTGGCCGGGGAGTTGGGCTTGCCTTTCTGCTTCGCGCAGTTCATCAATCAGGAGGCGGGCGAGCGCGCCATGGCCGTCTACCGCCAGCGCTTCCGCCCCTCCGAGTGGTGCGAGGCGCCGCGCGGCTCCGTCGCCGTCTCCACGCTCTGCGCGCCCACGGAGGAGGAGGCCATGCGGCTCTCCTGGAGCCGCTACTGCTGGCGCTTCCGCCGGGGCTCGGGTGTGCCCTCCGTGGAGACGGCGTTGGCCTTCGACTACTCCGAGCCTGAACTCGCCTATATCGAGTACAGCCGTCCCAGGTCGGCCATCGGCGACCCGGAGCAGGTGAAGGCGCGCCTGGCCGGCCTGGCGGGACAGTTCGAGGTGGACGACCTGGTGCTGGTCACCATTACCTACGACTTCGCCGACCGCCTGCGCTCCTACGACCTCATCGCGGAGACCTTCGCCCTCCAGCCGTCCGGGGCTCCACCGGCGCCGGAGGCGGAGGCGTCGTCGTGACCCCGCGTCCCCACTCGCCCCGCTCCTCGAGACGTCGCGATGAGTTGCTCGGGCTCTGGGCCGGCACCCAACTGGCGGCCGGCCTCGGACTGCTGGCGGGGACGGTGACGGCGGTGGTCTTCCTGGCGTGGATTGCCGTGGCTGGCGCGGCCGGCACGTTCGGCGGAGGGTCAGCGAACGTCCTGGCGGGGGTCGGATGGTGGGGCGTCCTGTGGGTCGCCCTCTCGTTGGGACTGCTGACGGCGCTCTGGCTCGGCCAGCGGTTGTGGCTCGCGGCCTACCCCGCAGCCCGCCGCCGCGAGGCCGCCCGCGCGCAACGCGAGGCGGTGGAGGCCGCAGTCGCAATGCTGGAGGACGCCCGCAGCACGCCCGAGCGGCGGCGGTAGCCCCGGGGCGAGGGGCCTACGCCGTGCCCTCGGACTCCGGTAGCGCCTCGGACTGGCGAGGGATGCCGGAGAGCGTGAACGCGGTTTCGACAAGGTCCTCGCCGCCCTCGATCTCGCTCTCCACGACGAGGAAGCGGTCCTCGTCACCGTGGACGAGTTTGTAGCGCCTGTTGCCCAGGTACTCCACGCGTTCGATGCGGCGCAGTTCGTCCCAGCGCAACTCGTGCAGTGGCTTGCCCAGGTGCAGCGCGGTGGCGCCGTCCCGAGTGAGCACGATCGCGGTGGCCGTGCCTCGCCAGGTGAGCAGCACCACCGGGATCATGATCAGCGTCACGAACGCGCAGAAGATGCCGAACCCCAGCGCCTCCGTCACCCCGAACACGAGCCCCACCACGATGCACACCGCAGCAATGCCGAAGGGCAGCGCGAAAGAGGCGTTCTGCCACCAGTAGGACGGGTTCGGGTACACGCCCACCACGTCCGGCGCCGCCTCCACGAAGGCGGCGTCCGGGCGACGGAGCGAGGGGGCGGGGGTGGCCGGCGGCTCTACCATGGCTTGCATCTTCTCCCGGGGCTCCGGGTACGCCAAGCCCCGGCAGGACGCCTCGGGATTGTGCGGACGGCGGTTGGCCCTGACCATAGAACGAACGTCATGCAGCCGCGGCGGCCACCCGGGGAGGGCGCGCACGCCGGCGCAGGCGCGCGGAGTGGGGGGCGAGTGACCACGGCAGAACTGTCAGCGGACGGCTCCTACGCCCGGGTCGTCGGCTCTGGTGGCGACCGCATCTTCGGCTACCTCAAGCGCTACAAGTGGCCCTACCTCGCAGGGTTCGTCGCGCTGCTCGGCGCCACCGTCCTCGCCCTGCTGCCGCCACTGGTGGTGAACTGGGCCGTCGACGACATCGACCGCACGATCCGAGGCGTGGGCGGGGACATCGGCGCGGCCGGCCTGCTGCGGTACGCGGCGCTCATCGCCGCCATCGCGCTGGCGGAGGGTGTGCTGCGCTACTTCTCGCGCTGGGTGGTCTCCGGCAGTTCGCGTCGCATCGAGTACGGCCTGCGCGAGGACCTGGCGAACCACCTGCTCCGGCTGGACCAGGGCTTCTACGTGCAGGCTCGCACCGGCGACCTGATGTCGCGCCTGACCAACGACCTGCAGGCGGTGCGAGACTTCCTGGGCCCCACCGTGGTGGACATCACGCGGTCCATCGTGATCCTGGTGGCCGGCTTCGCCTTCATGTGGGCGATCGACCTGCGCCTCACCCTCATCGCCTTCGCCTACCTGCCCGTGGTCATCCTGCTCATGGCCTACTTCGAGACGAACATCGAGAAGCGGTTTTTCGAGGTGCAGGACCAGATAGCAGAACTGACCGAGCGCTCCCAGGAGAACATCTCCGGCATCCGCGCCATCAAGGCCTACGCCCAGGAGGACGCGGAAATCCGCACCTTCGCCCGCGAGAACGAGGAGATGCGGCGGCGCTCCATGCGCCTGGGCAAGTACGAGGCCGCCCTGCTGCCCTCCATGATCGTGCTCACGCAGGGCGGCACGCTGCTGGTCCTCTGGTTCGGCGGGCACGACGTGGTGGACGGCCGCATCTCGCTGGGCGACTTCACGCAGTTCTTCCTCATCCTCACCATCCTCTCCTCGCAGTTGATGGCGGTCGGCTGGATCGTGGCTTCCGCGCAGTTGGGCGTGGTGGCCATCCGCCGCATCAACGAGATCTTCCGCACCACCTCGGCCATCGCGGACGGCCCCCACACCACCTCGCACCTCCGGGGGGACGTGGAGTTCCAAGGCGTGACGGTGCGCTTCGGCGCGGCCGAGCCGATCCTGCGCGACGTCAGCCTCCGCATCGCCGCCGGGAGCACCGTGGCCATCGTGGGCGCCACCGGGCAGGGCAAGACCACGCTGGTGAACCTGGTGCCGCGGCTCCTCGATCCGGTGGAGGGTTCGGTGCTGGTGGACGGCGTGGACGTGCGCGAGTACCGGCTGGACGACCTGCGTCAGCAGGTCGGTTTCGTGCCGCAGGAGTCGTTCCTCTTCTCCGAGTCGCTGCGTGAGAACGTCTCCTACGGACGTCAGGACGCCAGCGACGAGGACTACCAGGGCGCCCTGGACATCTCCCAGTTGTCGAACGACCTGCAGCAACTCACGCAGGGCCTGGACACAGTGATCGGCGAGCGAGGCATGACGCTCTCCGGCGGCCAGAAGCAGCGTGCGGCCATCGCGCGGGCGTTGCTGAAGGACCCGCCGGTCCTCATCCTGGACGACGCGCTGTCCCACGTGGACACGCACACGGAGGAGGAGATCCTCCGCCGCCTGCGCACCTACATGCGCGGCCGCACCACCATCCTCATCGCCCACCGCACCAGCACCCTGCGCTCTGCCGACCGCATCGTGGTGCTGGAGGACGGCGCGATTGTGGAGCAGGGGTCGCACGCGGACCTGATCGCCCGGGACGGCGTCTACGCACGCATCTACCGCGAGCAACTCGCGCTCGAGAGCCGCTCGGAGGACGTGGACGCCCGCCTCGTGGAGCGCGAGCACGCGCCGGACACGCCGGCAGACGGGGAAGGAGGCGCCCCGTGAGTTTTTACGAGGAAGACGACGCGATCGGCAAGGTCTACGACTCCCGTCTCGCCGGCCGGCTGCTGACCTACCTGCGCCCGTACCGCCTCCAGGTGGTGGCGTCGCTACTGATGATGTTCGCGGTGGCCGGCCTGGAACTGGTGCCCACGCTCATCGTGCGGAGGGCGATCGACCACCAGATCACCCCGGGCCAGACGGATGAACTGCCGGTGCTCGCGGCGGTCTTTGCCGCCACGCTCGCGTGCATCTTCACGCTTCGGTTCGTGCAGATGTACCTGATGTGGTGGGTAGGGCAGCACTTCATGCTGGACCTGCGCATGCAGTTGTTCACCCACATCCAGCGCATGTCCGTCTCCTTCTTTGACCGCAACCCGGTGGGCCGCCTCGTGACCCGGCTCACGGGCGACGTGCAGCAGATCGAGATGGTGATCTCGCAGGGCGTGGTGCAGATCCTGACCAACCTGCTGATGGTGGGCGCCATTGTGGTGGTGCTCTACTACCTGAACTGGCAACTGGCGCTGATCATGACCGCGTTCCTGATCCCGCTGGTCTACCTGGTGCGCATCTTCGCGCAAGCCCAGCGCCAGGCCTTCCGCGACCAGCGCATGTGGATGGCCCGCATCAACGCCTACCTGAACGAGTTGATCACCGGCGTGGCCATCATCCAGTTGTTCAACCGCCAGCGACGGAACATGGAGTACTTCGACCAGCGCAACCGCGGCGCGTTCGACGCCAACATGCGCGTGCTGTTCTGGTACGCGGTCTTCGAGCCCACGGTGGTCATCTTCAACGCCGTGACCCTGGGCACCATCCTGTGGGTGGGCGGCATGAACGTCCTGGACGACGCGCTCACCTTCGGCACGCTGGTGGCCTTCATCACCTTCATGCAGCGCTTCTTCTGGCCCATCCGCGAACTCTCCGAGCGCTACACGATGATCCAGGGCGCCATGGCCTCTGCGGAGCGCATCTTCGGCGTGCTCGATGAACCGGAGGAGGTCCTGGACGAGGAGGACGCCCGCGAACTGGAGGGCGTCCGCGGCGACATCCGCTTCGACCACGTCTCCTTCGCCTACAACCCGGGCAACTGGGTGCTGAAGGACGTGGACTTCACCATCCCCGCCGGTCAGAAGGTCGCCATCGTCGGCGCCACGGGCGCGGGCAAGTCCACCATGATGGCCCTCCTGTCCCGGTTCTATGACGTGCAGCAGGGCGAGGTCCTGGTGGACGGCGTGCCCATCCGTGAACTGCGCCAGCGCTGGCTGCGCCGCCACGTGGGCGTGATGCTGCAGGACCCGTGGGTGGTCTCCGACACCGTGGAGGAGAACATCCGCCTGCGGGACCCCTCGATCAGCACGGAGCAGATCCACGCGGCTGCGGAGGCGGTGGGCGCCCATTCCTTCATCGAGCGCCTGCCGGAGGGCTACCAGACGGTGCTGGCGGAGCGCGGCGCGAACCTGTCCACCGGCCAGAAGCAGTTGATCGCCCTGGCGCGCGTGGCGGCGTTCAACCCGGCGATCGTGCTCGTCATGGATGAGGCGACCGCGAGCATCGACCCGGAGACGGAGGACATCATCCAGCGCGGCCTGAACCGCGTGATGGCCGGGCGCACGGCGATCATCATCGCCCACCGCCTGAACACCATCCGCTCCGTGGACCGCATCATCGTCCTCCACCTGGGCGAGGTGGTGGAGGACGGCTCGCACGAGCAGTTGATGGCCCTGGGCGGCATCTACGCCCGCCTGTACGAGTTGCAATACCAGGTCCAGTCCGCCACCTCCTGACGACCGCCGGGCCGCCTCTCTTGTCCGGCCCCCTCTCCTGCCTACGGGAGACGGGTTGGAGTGAGGGGCTGCGGGCCGCGAACGGCCGGACACGCCTCGGAAACCAGGCGGGGGCGGCGGGGGTGCGTGGTCGCGCTAGACTGCCTCGCAACCAGAGGGGCACCCGCGGGGAGGTCAGCATGGAACTCAAGTCACCAGACGAGACCGGACTGTTCGAGGCGCTCTACTCCACGCGCGCCCTGCGGCGCTTCAAGCCGGACCCCGTGCCGGACGAGGTGCTCTTCCAGGTCATCGACGCCGCCATCCGCGCGCCTGCCGGGAGCAACCAGCAGGTGTGGCACTTCCTGGTGGTGCGCGACGAGGCGAAGCGCAAGGCCATTGGCGAGGCGTACTGGCAGACCTGGACGTCCTACGGCAAGCAGTATGTAGACGACCCCAGCGCCATCGACCGGCTGCCGCGCCAGATGCGTCTGGTCGTGCGCTCCACGGACCACCTGGCGAGACACATCGCGGAGGTGCCGGTGCACCTCTTCGTCTGTGGGCCGGCACAGGCCGCCGGCACCATCTACCCCGCCGTCCAGAACGCGCTCCTCGCGTGTCGAGGCCTGGGCCTCGGCTCCGTGGTGACCGCGTTCCATCGAGGCCACGACGCCACGCTGAAGCCGCTCCTGGGCGTGCCGGACGACGTCACCCTCCACGCCCTGCTGCCCATCGGCTACCCCGAGGACAAGATCGGCCCCGTCGGACGCCGCCCCGTGAAGAAGCACGCAAGCCTGGACACCTACGGCGAGCCATGGCCGTTCGCCGAATCCCAACCCGACGAGGGCTGGCACGAGCGCTGGGTGCACGAGTAGCGGATCACGGCGGCCTTCCGGCCTGCCCCCCCCCGCAGGGGAGGCGCCTCGCCCGACAGTCGCCTGCCGAACCTTCCGGCCCCCTGTGTACGCCTCACCCCCCTTCGAGGACTGACGCTCCTACTGCCCGGTGAACTTCGGCGCGCGCTTTTCGACCCAGGAGGCGCGGGACTCGGCGACGTCCTGGGGGGCCTTGCGGGCGTAGTCCAGGCCGTGGAGTTCGTTGCGGAGCGCCGTTTCGAGGTCCACCGTGAGGTTCCACTGCGTTACGCGCTTGCCGGAGCGGATGGCCAACGGCGGGAGCGCCGCGATCTGCTCCGCCACCTCCATGGAGGCGTCCAGCAACTGCTCCTCCGGCACCAGGCGGTCCAGCAGGCCGATGCGGTACGCCTCGTCCGCGTCCACCATGCGGCTGGTGGCGATGAGGTCGATCGCGCGCGAGTAGCCCACGATGCGCGGCAGGAACCAGGACATGCCGGAGTCCGGCGAGAGCGAGCGCTCCGCGAAGACGGTCTTGAATCGCGACAGCGGGGTGCCGACGCGCAGGTCGCATGCCAGGGCCAGGCTCATGCCGGCGCCGGCGGCCACGCCGTTCACTGCGGCGATGGTGGGCTTCGTCATGCGGTAGAAGGCCACCGCTTGCCGCCCCACCCACGAGAGCGTATCCAGCCGCTGGCCCTGCGACGGCGCCTCGTCCGAGCCGCCCACAGCCGGCGCGGTGGGGCGAGGGCCGGAGAGGTCGGCGCCGGCGCTGAAGCCGCGTCCGGTGCCGGTGACGATCATGACGCGCAGGTCGTCGTCCGCCTCGATCTCGGCGCAGGCGGCGCGGGTGTCCTCCTGCAGTTGGCGGTTGAGCGCGTTCAACTGCTCCGGCCGGTTGAGGGTCACCACCCCCACGTGCCCGTGGCGTTCCAGTGTCAGGTGCTCGTAGGTCATGTCTCGGTCTCCCCCCGGACGCCCCGCGTCCACTCGGCGGCAGCATACAACTCCGCCGCGCCCGATTTCCGCCTTCGTCAGACGCGGCCAGAGACTACGCCTCGGCAAGCAACTCCCGCACCCGCCCCAGCCGCTCGATGCTCTTGAGGGCCAGCGCCTGGTCCGGGACCAGGTTGCGCGCGAGCACCTCGGAGTAGCCGTGCGGGGCGAAGGCGCGCAACTTGCGGGCCACCGTCTCTGCGGAGCCGTAGATCGCCACGCCGGGGGCGAAGCCTCTGTACCCCCGGTCGAGGATCGGCCGTGCGACCTGCTCCGCCTCCTCGTCCGACTCGCCCACGTAGATGTCGCGGCGGATGGCGACCACGGCGGGCTCGTCCAGCACGGCACGGTGCTGCATGAAGCGCGTCGCCATCATGGCGGCGTCCTCGATCGAGACGCCGGGCGCGGCCAGCCACCCATCGCCGAGGCGTGCCGCGCGTTCGAGGGCGGCGTCCGCCTCACCGCCGATCCAGACCTCGACGCCCTCGGGCGGCAGCGGGGCGATGCGGGCATCGGTGAAGGAGAAGCGGCGCGACCCGCTGACCGTCTCGCCCGCCCACAGGCGACGCATGATGTCCAGGGACTCCTCGAACATGGAGGGCCGGAAGTGCGGGTCGATGCCCATGCCGGAGAACTGCGCGTCGGCCGGGCCCACGGCGCACTGCATGATGAAGCGACCGTCATGGATCGAGGCCAACGTGCCGACCTGCTCGGCCAGCAGGACGGGGTGCCACAGCGGCAGCAGGAACAGGCAGCCCGCCGGACGCCCCTGCCACTCCGCCAGGATGCGGCCCATGATCGGCACGTTCTGGTAGTACTTCCCGGGCCCGGTGACGTGGTGGTCACCCACAAAGAGCGAGTCCAGGCCGGCATCCCGCGCTGCGGCGGCACGCTCCACCATCCAGCGGGCGCCCTCCCGCGCATCCTCCACCCGGTGCGCACTCGATAGCGACATTCCCACGCGCATGCTGGCGCCTCCCTCACTCCCCCGCGCTGCGGAGGCGCCAGTGTACGTATCGAGGCGGCCCCCAGTTGTGGCGGGGACAAAGTCGGCGGCGGCGTGCGTACAATTCGTATGTGATTCCGGCTACGGGAAGCATCGCGGCTTCCGCACGCAGCGGACTCGCAGACGCGGAGGACGGGATGGCGGTCAGGCAAACGGTGGCGCGCGTGGTGCGCCCGGTGGTGGTGCGCGGGCTCCTCGCGAAGGAGCGCCTCAAGACCGGTGTCACCTTCAATCCCCTCTCGCGCCAGTGGCGTGACGACCCCGTCCCGCTGTTCGAGCGCCTGCGCGAGAAGGACCCCGTCCACTACTCGGAACTGATCGGCGGCTGGGTGGTCTCCCGCCACGAGGACGTGGACGCGATCCTGCGCGACCATCACCGCTTCTCCAGCGACCCTCGCCGCGGCCCCAACGCAGACGTGCTGGCGGCGCTGGAGGTCACCCAGAGCATGCTCAACCTCGACCCGCCGGACCACACCCGCACCCGCTCGCTGGTCACCCAGGCCTTCACCCCGAGGGCCATCGAGGGCTGGCGAGAGCGCATCGAGGCGGTCATCAGCGACCTGTTCGCCGAGATCGGTGAGGCGGCGGAGTTCGACGTGATGGAGTGCCTGGCGGTCCCGCTGCCGGTGGTGGTGATCGCGGAGATCCTGGGCGTGCCGCCTTCCGACCTCCCGCGCTTCAAGGCGTGGTCGGACGACATCGCGCGGACGCTCGAGCCCTCCATGTCCGCAGAGGACGGCGGCCGCGCCCAGCGGGCAAGGCAGGAACTGGGGGACTACTTCGGGGCGATCATCGAAGCACGGCGTGCGGAGCCACGGGACGACCTCATCACGTCGCTCGTGCAGGCGGAGGCGGCGGGCGAGCGGCTGACGCACGATGAACTGCTCGCCACGCTGGTGCTGCTGCTGGTCGCCGGCAACGAGACCACCACGAACCTCATCGGCAACGGCACGCTGGCGCTGCTCCGGCACCCCGAGCAGCAGCGCTGGCTGCGCGACCATCCCGAGCAGGTGGAGTCCGCCGTGGAGGAACTGCTGCGCTTCGACAGCCCGGTGCAGATCAACGGACGCACCACGCTGGTGGAGGTGGAGGTGGGCGGCAAGCGCATCCCCCCGCAGCGCCAGGTGATCCTGCTGCAGGGTGCGGCGAACTACGACCCGCTGCGCTGGGAGCGGCCGCATGGCCTGGACCTCTCGCGCGGCGACAAGGGCCACCTCTCCTTCGGCCGCGGCATCCACTACTGCGTGGGCGCACCCCTTGCGCGGATGGAGGCGCAGATGCTCTTCCCGAGGATGCTCGCGCGCTGGCCCAACCTGCGCCTGGCCGAGCGGGACGCCTCGTTCCGTCCAAACGTGGTGCTGCGCGGCCTGGAGCGCCTACCCGTGCGCGTCGATTAGCCTCGTCACTCAGAAGCAGAGGACTGGAAGCAGAGGAGCCCGTCGATGTGCCGTTCGATCAAGCGCCTGCGCGCGGCCAGGGGCAGCGAAGACGCACCGCCCACTCCCGAGGAGATCGAGGCGGCCGCCCTCCAGTTCGTGCGCAAAGTGAGCGGCTTCCAGAAGCCCGCCGCCCATAACGCCGCCGTCTTCGATGCCGCCGTCGCAGACATCTCCGCCACCACGGAACGGCTCCTGGCCTCCCTCCAGGTGCGCTAAGCCGGCCCTGCGGGTCCGAGGCGCAGACCGGGCGCGCCTCGATCCGAACATTTGGTCGGCTAGTGCATCGCCGCGACGGACGCGGCATGCTCCCCGCATGCAACAAGACGCCACCGAGCAGGTCGAGTCGATCACCGACCGCCAGCGCGAGGTCGCCCGCCTGGTCGCTGAGGGGCGCTCGAATCCCGAGATCGCGGATGCCCTGGGCATTTCGCTGGCCGGGGCGAAGTACCACGTCTCCGAACTCCTCGGCCGTCTCGGGGTCGAGCGCCGCGAGGATGTCGCCGCCTGGTACCGCGAACACGGCGGCCCCGCCACGGCCACGCGCGGCCGCTGGTCACGCCTGCGCGCCCTGTGGCCTCTGGGCGCGCTCACCGCCGTCGGCGTGCCCCTGGCGCTGCTCGCGGTCGCCCTCGCGAACGGCCGTGTCGAGGAGGCACCGGAACCACCGGCGATGGCGGCGATGGCGGCGACGGAGATCGTCGAGCCCACGCCCGTCCCGACGGAACCAGTGCCCGGTGCGACCGCGACCCCGGACCGCCTCCCGATCTTCTTCGAGTACGAGGTGCGCGAGGGTGACACGCTCGCCGCGATCGCCTCGAGGTTCGGTGTCGGCGAGGAGCACGTGGCCTGGAACAACCCTGGCGCCGAGGACGATGACGACATCGCGCCCGGCCAAGTCCTCCAGATTCCGAGCGTCTCGGGCATCATCCACTCCGTGCGTGCCGGCGAGACCGTCACGGAGATCGCCGCGCTCTACGACGCCGACTGGCGCGACATCATCGGGTTCGAGGCCAACGGGCTCCGGGGTGACCCGAACGACTTGCGCCCGGGCGCCCTCATCCTCGTGCCGGGCGGGCGGATGATGCCGCTCACCGTGGTCGCGCCGGACCGGCCGGCTGCGGGCGGGATCGATGCGGGAGCAGCGGGGTGGCTGTGGCCGGTACCCGGCTCGGTGATCCGCCTCTTCGGACCCGAGCACCCCGTCGGCGTGGACATCGCGGCCCCGGCCGGCACGCCGATCGTGGCGTCCAGGAGCGGCGCCGTGCTCTTCGCAGGCGGCAACCCATGCTGCTCCTACGGCTACCACGTCATCATCAACCACGGTGAGGGCTACGAGACGCTCTACGCGCACCTCTCGGAATTCGCCGTCGCCCTCGGACAAGACGTGGCTGCGGGCGACACCATCGGCTGGGTGGGCAGGACCGGCCGGACGCCCGAGCCGCACCTCCACTTCGAGGTCCACCGCAACGGCATCTACCAGGACCCGCTCGCCTACCTCCCGTAGCCCCCGCGCACGCGGCAGTCGCGCTCGACGACGGGAGGCTTCTCGTTGCCGGCGGTGCGGCGAACCTCCAGACAGGAGGTTCCCGCGAGAACTTCATCTGGCTGCTGAACGTGGTCACCGGAGATGTCGAGTCCATCGATGCAGGCGAGGTTCGCCCCATCGCGGGGATTGCGGCCCCCTTCGGCGACGGGAGCATCCTCCTGCTGTCGTACCCGACCGAGTCGGAAGCGGTAGCGCAGTACGAGGCCTACCTCGTTCACCCATCGCCCCCACGCACCCTCACCCGGCCCTCCTGACCACGGGCGGTATACTCCCGTCGCTCGCTGCCCGAATGCCCAACGCCGAAGGGGGTACCGCATGATCGAGGGCTACCCGGAAATTGCTCGCGATGTCTCGACGCTGAAGCAGGCGCCCAACCTGTCGGACTGGGCCGCCCTGCGCGAGTCATGGTCATGGGACGACGCGTGGGCGGAGTTGGATCTGCCGGACGGGCTGGTCAACATGGCGCACGAGTGCGTCGACCGCCACGCGGAGAACGTGAACGCAGACAAGGTGGCGATCCTCTGGAACGGCGCGGACAACCAGGTGGAGACGTACACCTACGCGCAGTTCAAGGCGCAGACCAACAAGGTGGCGAACGCCCTGAAGACCCTTGGTGTGGAGAAAGGGGAGCGGGTCTTCGTCCTGAGCGACCGCATCCCGGAGTTGTACTTCTCCTGCTTCGGCGCGCTGAAGGCCGGGGCGATCATGGCGCCGCTGTTCTCGGCGTTCGGCCCAGAGCCCATCAAGGAACGCGTGGCCCGCGCGGAGGGCTCCGTCATCATCACCACGCCGAAACTGCTCCCGAAGGTGAACGCGATCCGCTCCGAGTTGCCCTCCATACGCCACGTCATCGTGATCGCCCATCGCGAGGGCAAGCCGGTGGCGGAGGGCGACATCGACTACCAGTCGATCGTGGGCTCGGCATCCGAGGAGTTTGAGATCGAGCGCACGGGGCCCGAGGACTGGTCGGTGATGCACTTCACCAGCGGCACCACCGGTCTGCCGAAGGGTGCGGCGCACGTCCACAACGCCATCGTCAGTCACTACGCCACCGGGAAGTACGCGCTGGACCTGCAGCCGGACGACATCTACTGGTGCACGGCGGACCCGGGCTGGGTGACGGGCACCTCGTACGGCATGTTCGCGCCGTTCTCCAACGGCGTCACAGCGCTCATTGACGAGGGCGGGTTCAGCGCGCGCCGCTGGTACGAACTGATCCAGAAGCACGGGGTGACGGTCTGGTACACCGCGCCCACGGCGATCCGCCTGCTGATGAAGGCCGGCGAGAGCCTGCCGGCGCAGTTCGACCTGAGCACGCTGCGCTTCATCTCCTCCGTGGGCGAGCCGCTGAACCCGGAGGCGGTGGTCTGGGGCAACCGCGCGTTCGACCAGCCCATCCACGACAACTGGTGGCAGACGGAGACGGGCTCCATCATGTGCGCCAACTACGCCGCCATGCCGGTGCGCCCGGGCTCCATGGGCCGCCCGTTCCCCGGCGTCCACGTCTCCGTGGTGGACGACGAGGGCAACGAGATCGCCGAGCCGATGGTGGAGGGCGCCCTGGTGGTGCGCCCGCCGTGGCCCTCCATGTTCCGCACCTACTGGAACGACCAGGAGCGGTACGACTCGCGCTTCAAGGGCGGCTGGTACTACTCCGGCGACCGCGCCAAGCGTGACGAGGACGGCTACATCTGGTTCGTGGGACGCGACGACGACGTCATCAACACGGCCGGCCACCTGGTCTCCCCGTTCGAGGTGGAGTCCGTGCTCATCGAGCACGAGGCCGTGGCGGAGGCCGGCGTGATCGGCAGGCCAGACGACGTGGCCATGGAGGTGGTGAAGGCCTTCGTCACGTTGAACGAGGGCTACACCGAGACGCCGGACCTGATGCGCGCGCTGAACCGCCACTGCCGCGAGCGCCTCGGCTCCACCGTGGCGCCTCGAGAGATCGTGGTGATCGACATCCTGCCGAAGACGCGCTCCGGCAAGATCATGCGTCGCCTGCTGAAGGCCCGCGAACTCGGCCTCCCCGAGGGCGACATCAGCACGCTCGAGGAGGATTAGGCCGCGCCTGCTGACCTCGCCATCCACCCGGGCGAACTGCGGGAGCGGCCTCGCCAAGATGCCGCCCTCGACGCGTGCTACCGGCGCGGGCGGCAGTGCCGAGGGCTATGCCATGGGGCCCTGGGACTGCCGCTGCGGGTTCGCTCCCTGCGCGCTGGCGCCCTGGCTGTTCATCTCCTGCCCGCAGGCGCACATGGGGTTCATGTCAGCCGCCATGCCGGCATCCGCGGAGCGCGTCACCTGGATCTCCGCGCCGCAGTTGGAGCATGCGTAGACCTGTCCTGCCTCGAACGACATCCTGTGAGTCCTTTCTTCGGGCCGGGCGCCGAGGTGGCCCCTGCCCCTCAAGCAGAGCCCCCGAACAGTCGCCAGCCGGGGCTATCAGCGGCGATGCCTGCCCCCCGGCTTCGTGACACGCACGTGACGATCGAGGGCACTCCGGGAGGCCGCCAGCAGGACGGCGGCGACATCGTGCACAATGCACCCAGCCGGCTCACCGCCGCGCTGGAAGCGCATCAGCCGGGCGACGCGCGATGTCCCGAGGAGGCTCCGATGGCCGAGACGACGAACGACGTGCAGATCCACCGCGGCCTGCAGGGCGTCTACTTCGACCGCTCGGCGGTGTGCGACATCGACGGGCGCGCGGGCGAACTCTGGTATCGCGGCTACTCCATCCACGAACTGGCGGAGCACTCCACGTTCGAGGAGACCGCCTACCTCCTGCTGCACGGCGACCTGCCCACCGCCTCGCAACTGCGGGAGTGGTCGGACGCCCTGGTGGCCGCGCGTACCCTCCCGCCCGAGGTCGTCGAGGTGATCCGCACGGTCCAGCGCGCGCACCCGATGGACGTGCTGCGCACGGCAGTCTCCGCGCTGGCGGTGGACGACCCGGACGTGGCCGACAACTCGCCCGAGGCCACCCTGCGCAAGGCGGTACGCCTCACCAGCCAGGTGCCGATGATCGTCGCGGCGCACCACCGCATCCGCTCCGGCCTCGAGCCGCTGGAGCCGGACGCCACGCTCGGACACGCGGCCAACTTCCTCTGGCTGATCAAGGGCGAACGGCCGTCCGAGGATGCCGCGCGCCTGATGGACCTGGATCTGATCCTGCACGCGGAGCACGGGGCGAATGCCTCGTCGTTCACGGCGCGCGTGGTGGCGGCGACGGATGCGAACCTGCACGCGGCGGTGACCTCGGGCGTGGCGGCGCTGAGCGGGCCGGCGCACGGCGGCGCCGCCGAGAACGTGATGCGCATGGCGCAGGAGATCGGCGAGCCGGAGCACGCCGCCGCCTACGTGAAGGCCCTCCGCGACGAGCGCAAGCCCGTCATGGGCTTTGGCCATCGCGTCTACCGCACGGAAGACCCGCGCGCGCGCCACATGCGCGCCGGCGTGAAGCGCCTGTCCGAGGAGATGGGCCAGCCGAAGTGGTTCGCCATCCTGGAGGCCGTCGTGGAGGCGATGCGGCCCTACGCGCGCCTGGGCGTGAACGTGAACGTCGACTTCTACGCGGGCGTCGTCTACTACCTGCACGGCATCCCGGAGGACCTCTTCGTCCCCATCTTCGCCGTGGGCCGCACTCCGGGATGGTGCGTGAGCGTCCTGGAGCAGTACGCACACAACATCCTCATCCGCCCCCTCACCCTCTACGCCGGCCCCGCGCCGAGGGCGTACGTTGGGATCGAGGAGCGATGAGACATGCGCTGCACGGTCTGTCAGCAGGGTGAGACGCGGACGGGGGTCACGAACCTGGGCTTCCAGCGTGGGAGCAACCAGGTGGTCGTGAGGGACGTGCCGGCCGACATCTGCGAGGCGTGCACGGAGTTCTTCGTGGACGAGGTCACCAGCGGCCAGGTCATTGCCCTCGCGGAGGACGCCATCGCGCACGGATGGGCGGTCGTGCACTACGCTTCCTGACTTCTGGAGCACCCCGCCGGAAAGAAGCCGCGCATGACCACCGCCGACGCACCGAGGCTCACCGCCGTCACGCTCTCCACGCTCGCCGCCACGCCCGCCACCGTCCGCCTGCTGCTCACCGGCCTCGCCGAGGGCACCCTCCACGCGACGCCACCGGCTGAGGCAGAAGCCGGCGACTGGAGCCTGCACACCGTCGCGGTACACCTGGTCGACAGCCATCGGCGTCAGGTGAGGCGGATCCGGCGCATGGTGGCGGAGGACCGCCCCACACTCGCCGCCGTCGACGATTGGGAGTCGCTCGTGGTGTCCGGGCTGCAGGACGAAGGCACCGAGGCGCTCATCGAGGTTCTGGCGGCGGAGCGGGCGAGCGACGTGCCGTGGTACGCCTCGCTGGACGCGGCGGCGCTCGGCCGCACGGGGGTGCATTCGGCGGCGGCCGAGGTGAGCGTGGCGCACGTCCTGAACCACGCCGCGTACCACGACGCCCAGCACCTGGGGCAGGTGGCCCGCCTGATCGAGGTGGCCGCGGACGCCGGGCGCGGCCGCATGCGCTTCGCCGGGCCGTAGGCAGACAGTGCGCCGCCCTCCCGTCTTCCGCTGGATCCGGAACGTCCCGCTGCTCCGCACGCTGGCGGAGGTCGCCGCCGGCCTGCTCGCCTCCCGTCAGCCGGTGGGGGCCACGGCGGTGATCGTGGGGCCGGACGGCCTGGTGCTGGTGGCGCTGCATCGCACCCGGCCCTCGGCGCCGTGGGGGTTGCCGGGCGGCTGGCTGCACCGAGGCGAACTGCCGGAGGACGGCGTGCTGCGCGAGGTGGCCGAGGAACTCGACGTGCCCGTGACGCTGGAGCGCTACCTGTGCTCCTATGCACACTGGAACGGTCGTTTCCGCCCGCGCGGGCTGAGCCTGGCCTTTCGCCTCCGCTCGACCGCTCCGCCGGGGACGCAGGTGACGCCTCGCTCCTGGGAGATCGCCGTCACCCGCTGGGTGACGGGAGCCCAGGCAACGGCGATGCTTGCCCCGGACGAGGCGCGCGCGGTGAGGCTCGCCCTGGGCTCGCCACCCGCCCCCGCCGAGCCGCTTGAGACGCCGGAGAGAGACCGGACATGAGAGGGAGTGCCTGATGCCGCTGGTCCCGATCCTCCGTGAGGAGGCGCTGCGACGAGGCCTGCTGGACGCGGACGAGGGCGTGGACGCTGCCACGGCGTTCCGCCTGGTGCGCGACATGCCCTACCGGCGCGCCTCGGACCGGCAGCCGGAGACGATCCTGCGCGAGTGGCGCGGCACGTGCTCCGGGAAGCACTACCTGTTGCGCGACCTGCTGCGCGAGATCGGGATGCCCTCTACGGTCATCCTCGCCACGCACGAGTTCACGCCGGACAACTCGCCGTGGCTGCCGCCGCACCTGATGACCGAGGCGATCCTGGCGCCGGTGCCGGACGTCCACAACTTCCTCCGCGTCCAGTACGACCCGGCGGACGACCAGTGGATGACCGTGGACTGCACCTGGCCCAGCGCCGCTCGACGCCTGGAGATGCCGGCCAACCTCTCGTTCGAGCCCGGCGTGGACCAGCGCATTGCCTGCGACCCGATCGAGATCTTCCACGTGCCGGAGGACCAGGACCCGCAGGCCCTGAAGGAGGAGGTGCTGGCCGACCACGTCGGCCAGCAGGCCGCGCGTCGGGACGCCTTCATCAACGGTCTCTCGGACTGGGTGGAGCGCGAACTGGGCCAATAACGGGCGGCCGCAGCGGGCCATCGAGGCTGACGGCTGCCTCGGTTAGGATGGCGACGGCCACGAGTGGAGCGAGGTGGAGGCATCCGTGCAGAGCGCCCGAGTCAACGCGATCTACACCGCCTTCGCCACCCTGGTGTTCACCGGTCTGCAGTACTTCCAGGGTGAGCGCAGCGTCATGGTGCTGGCCGTGGGCGCGGTCATGTTCTTCGTCTTCACGTTCTTTATGCTGCGCCTCATCAATCGCGTCACCTCCGTCATGGTGGGCGGCCTGAGCCGTAAGCGCGGCGAGCGCACCAGCGACGCCGATGCCGAACGTGGCCCGGAGGTCATCGAGCCCACCACCTCGCGCCCGGAACACGTCCGGCGCCGCCGCGAACGCCGCACACGGCGCGGCCGCCGCTCGTAGCACGCGTACTCATAGATACGAAGAACCCCCGGCGTCCCGGGGGTTCTTCGATCTGAACGGCTCCGGTCGGTACCAGTGGGTGACCCAGTGGGTGACGAGGCATCCGGGACCTGGAGGTGCTCCTCGCTGACCTGCACCGGCCCCCTACTCGGAGCGCTGGGCCACCACGCACCACAGCGGGTCGGCGTCCGGCGGCGAACGGTCGACGAAGACCGGCTCGTCAAAGTTGCCGGCCAGTCCGAAGTACGAGGCCACCAGCCGCACGCGGTCGGCCGGCCCCAACTGGCGCCAGACCTCCACCGCCTTGGTGGGGAACATGCGATGGGAGAAGGTGACGACGAACGTGCCGCCCGGCGCCAGCACGCGGCCCACCTCGCGGAAGACGTCCACGGGCTGGACCAGGTACTGCACGGACACGGCGCACAACGCCACGTCGAAGGAGGCGGCCTCGTACGGCAGGACGGGATCCGTGTTCAGGTCGTGCACCACGCGATCCGTGAGTTGGGGGTTGTCCCGCAACTCCTCCTGGTTCATCCCCAGCCCGGCCACCCGCGCGTACTCCACGTCCGAGGGCAGGTGCGACACCCAGGAGGACATCAGGTCCAGCACCCGTGCGCCCGGCGGGACCACCTCGCGGTAGAACTCGGTGAGCGCCTGGATGGTCGCGTCGTCAATGTGGGTGACGAAGCGGGGGACTTCGTAGAAGAAGCGGTCGGAGGACATGTCCTCGCGGCGGAAGAACTGCGCGGGCATCTGCGGCATCTGGGGCTGTTCAGGCTGGTCAGGTTGGTCAGGCTGCTCAGGCATTGGGGGGCGCTCCCTGCATCCGCGGCAGAATAGCCGCTGCCAAGGAGGCCCGCGCGGCTCGTGCTGGCCCGCGCTCGATCTACCGTGACGTCAGTTCTGGGTGCTCACCACGCCGCCGACCACGAGGCTCGCGTGCAGGCCCTCGTGCCCGGGGATGATGCACGTGAAGGCCAGGGCGCCGGCCTCGGGTACGCGCAGGCGGATGACGGTGTCCCCGTTGGGTGCGAGCGACTCGTGCATCTCGGAGCCCGGGGCGGCGCCGGTCATCACGAAGGCATGAGGCGCGCCGGCGGAACCGGCCAGGACGAACTCCACCACCTCGCCCGGCCGAGCCACGATCGAGGACAGGTCCAGCCGCCCGGTGGAAGCGTCCACCACGAAGGAGCGGTCCACCTCCACGGCGGAGAGGTCCACGCCGCGGATCAGCACGTCGTGGCCGTGGGAGCCCCATGCGAACGCCCACGCCACGGCGCCCACCATCACCATGGCAAAGCCGAGGCGGCGCCAGCGGGGGCGGGTGCGCAGCGGAAGTTCCAGGGCGGTCACCCGTCTAGCGTACCTCCAGCGGGGCGCCACGCGTGGGACTTGAAGCCCGTACTACCGGCCGCCCGCGGCAGGCGGCGCGCCGAGGCGGTCCGCGAATTCACCCAGGTCTCGCACGCGCTGGACGCGCGGGTCCAGGTCCACGCGGTTCGTGGGCCAGTCCCGCAGGAAGATGCGCGTGTCCGAGCCCTGCGCCAGCAACTGCGCGGTCCGGGGGTCGTCGTCAATGTGCTCGGCGGCGCGCAGGATTGTGAGCGCGTCCAGTTTGAAGTGGGGACTCCGGAGTCGGGTCTGGTTCACCACCACGCGGTCGAAGAGCGCCTCGAAGCCGTGGCGGCGAAGCCACCAGCGCGGATAGGTGCGGCGGCCCGTCAGCACCACCAGTTGGCGCACCTCGCGCAGACGCTCCAGCGCCTCACGCGCGCCCGGGAGCGGGCGACGCGGGTTGAAGCGCAGGTGGTCCAGCGGCTCTCCCAGCCATCGAGGCGTGATGCGCGCCGGGACTGGCGTGGCGCCCGGGTCCAGGAACGTGCGGTGCACGCCCACGTTCCACCCGAAGTACGGAGAACAGAACACGCCGTCCATGTCCACGGTCAGCACGGGCAAGTCAGGCCGGCGGCTCATGCGCCCTCAATCCCTTGGTCCTGGCAATCCCCTGGTCCTGGCGGCGGCGCGCACTAGACGATGATCGGCGGCTCCGGCGGTGGGCTGGGCGGGATGCCCGGCGGCGTGGGGTACGGCCCGCGCTGCGGCATGGGCACGTGGCCCTCCGTGGAAGGCGAGAACGCGCCGCGCTGGAGTTGCGAGGCCCACCCGGCCAGGCGGTCCTCCACCAGGCGGTAGACCGTGCCCTCCGGGTAGCGCCCTTCAGCGTCACGCTCCCGGCCCGCCGGCACGCCAGTGAGCACCTCGATGCCCTCCTCGATGGTGTCGACGGCCCAGATGTGGAACTTGCCCTCCGCCACCGCCTCCGCAACGCGCTGGGAGAGGACCACGTTCTCGATGTTCGTGCGCGGAATCATCACCCCCTGGTCGCCCGTCAGGCCGCGCAGGCGACAGACCTCGAAGAAGCCCTCGATCTTCGCGGTCGCCCCGCCGATGGGCTGGACGCGCCCCATCTGGTCCACGGAACCGGTCACCGCGATGCGCTGGTCCACGGGGATGTCCGCCAGCGATGAGAGCAGCGCGTACAACTCCGTGGAAGAGGCGGAGTCGCCGTCAATATCGCCGTACAACTGCTCGAACGTGAGGCTGGCGTGGAAGAGCGAGGCCTTGTCCTGGCCGAAGGTGTGGGCCAGGAATCCGCGCAGGATCAGGAAGCCCTTGTTGTGGATGCGCCCCGCCATCTCGCTTTCGCGCTCCACCATGACGATGCTGCCTCGGCCGGGCGAGGTCACGCAGGTCACGCGCGAGGGCCGTCCGAAGGCGATGTCGCCCAGGTCGTAGACGGAGAGCGCGTTGATCTGGCCCACGCGCTCGCCGGCCGTCTCCACGTGGATCGTGCCGTCGTCCATGGCCTCCAGCAGGCGCTCGGCCACCAGCGACGAGCGGTAGACGCGCTCGTCCAGGGCGCGGAGCACGTGGCGCTCGTGGACCATGTCCTGGGCGTCCTGTCGTGCCCAGTAGTCCGCCTGGCGTACCGCGTCCACGAAGCCGGCCATGTTCGCCGACAACCGGTGCTGATCCTCCACCATGCGGGAGGAGAACTCCACCAGGCGGCAGATGGCGGCGCGGGTGAACGGCAGCAGGCCGCCCCGTTCCACCTCCGCGCGGATCACCGAGGCCAGGCCGTTGGCGGTCTCCCGCGTGCGCGCGTAGTCCGTCTCAAAGTCCGCCTTCACCTTGAACAACTCCCGGAAGTCCGGGTCATACCGGTAGAGCAGGCTGTAGAGCATGGACTCGCCGATGAGGATCACCTTGAGGTGCAGCGGGATCGGGTCGGGTCGCAGGCCCGTGGTGGGCACCAGTTGAAAGTTCTCGGAGAGGTTCTCCACCTGCAGCCGGTCAGACAGTAGCGAGCGCTTGAGCGCGTCCAGCGAGGCCGCATTGTTCAGCAAGTCGCGGAGGCGGATCACCAGGTAGCCGCCATTGGCCCGCGCCAGCGCGCCGGCGCGGATCAGCGTGTGGTCCGTCATGGCCGCGCCAATGGTGCCCTGGTACTCAACGCGGCCCACCAGGTTGTAGTAGGTGGGGTTGGTCTCAAAGATGACGGGGGCGCCCCCGTCCGGCTGGTTCGCTACGAAGACGTTGACCTCGTAGATACGGGTGGGGTCCGGGCGCGGGATGGGGAGGCCGGGCACCGCCGGCTGTTCGGCCTGCCGGAACTGGTTGCGATTCTCCGCCAGGTGGTTGCGCGCGGCCTCCAGGAACTTCTGGATCTCCGGGTCGTCCTGGTGACGCCCCAGCAGGGCCTCGAACAGGTGGCCCACCGCGTATCGAGCCGTCTCGTCGTCCAGTTGCTCGGCGGCGTCCTGCGCTTCCCGCTCGCGGGCGCGGAGCACGAGCATCGCTTCCTGCAATTCCTTCTCCAGCGTGCGCCGGTTGGCCGCGATCTGCTCGCGTTCCTCCTCACTCAGCGCGTTGAAACGCTCCTCCGTGGCCGGCTCGCCCTCGATGAGGGGGGCCGAGGCGATCCCCTGGGGGCCGAACTGCAGCGCGAAGTTGAGTTCGGCGGCTCGGGCCTGCAGGGCAGAGATCTGTTCGCTGCGCTGCTGCTCCAGCCGGTCCACCAGTTGCTGGCGCATGCGCGCGTAGGAGTCTGACTCAAACGCGGACGCCATCTCACGCGCGGCGGACTCCACCGCCTGGCGCACGGCCGCCGCGAACTGGTGCGCGGTGCCCGCGGGCATGGAGATGGCGGCGGGGTGGTCCGGATCCTCGAAGTCGTGGACGTAGATCCAGTCCTGCGCGGGCGGGGAGGCGGCGGCACGGCGGCGCAGGAAGGTGTCCACCACCGTGGACTTGCCGAAGCCGTCCGGCCCCGCCGCGTACAGGTTGTATCCGCGCGAGGCCATCCCCAGGGCAAACTCGATGGCTCGGACGGCGCGCTCCTGGCCGAAGACGGCCTCCAGCAGCGGCACGTCCTCCGTGGTCTCGAATTCAAGCCAACCGTCCTCGACGGTGGCGGTCACCTGGTCGACGGTGAGCCGCCGCTCGTCCCGAAGTCTGGTGGCCTCAACCATCGAACACGCCCCTTCGGCAGCCTTGCGTGCGGGCCGCGCGGCGTGACGGCACGCCGAGCCCTGGGCCGATGCTAACAGCCAGAATCCGCAGCCTCATCGTTGCCGTGATCGTCGCTGGCCCTCCGACGCGAGGCCGGTCACCCAGCGGCGGGCCTCCCGTATAGTCGTGACCGTATCCCCTCGTCACTGTCGGACTGGTCGGAGGACCCATGCGTGCTGCCGTCATCACCGAGCCCGGAGGCCCCGAGGTCTTCCAGGTCCAGGAGGTCCCGGACCCCACGCCCGGCCCGGACGAGGTGCTGGTGGCGGTGAAGGCCAGCGCCCTGAACCGCGCCGACCTCATGCAGCGTCGAGGCCGCTACAACGGCCCGCCCGGCACCCGCAACGACATCCCCGGCCTGGAGATGGCCGGTGTGGTGGAGTCCGTGGGCGAGCGCGTGGTGCAGTGGCGCCCGGGCGACCGCGTGATGGCCCTGCTGGGCGGCATGGGGTACGCCTCGAAGGTGGCGGTGCACGAGCGCATGCTCATGCCCGTGCCCCCGAACCTGTCGTTCGAGGAGGCCGCCAGCATCCCGGAGACGTTCCTGACGGCGTACGACGCCCTGTTCCTCCAGTGCGGGCTCTCCATGGGCGAGTCCGTGCTGATCCACGCGGCCGGCTCCGGCGTGGGCACCGCGGGCATCCAGATGGCCGCCGCGCAGGGCTGCCGCATCTTCGGTACCGCCGGGTCGCAGGAGAAGTTGGACGGCGCAGTCGAACTGGGCATGGACATCGGCATCAACTACCGGGAGCAGGACTTCGCGGAGGTGGTGCAGGAGCAGACCGGCGGCGGCGGCGTGGACGTGATCCTGGACGTCATCGGCGCGCCCTACTGGGACCAGAACATCGCCTCGCTGGCCGTGAAGGGCCGCATGGTGATCGTGGGCAGCATGGGCGGCGGTACGGTGGAGAAGATGGCCATCGGCGGCCTCATGCAGAAGCGCGCCACCGTGCGCGGCACCTTGCTGCGCGCCCGTCCGCTGGAGGAGAAGGCCACGCTGGTGCAGTCCTTCGTGCACCAGGTGCTCCCGTTCTTCGCCGACGAGACGGTGCGCCCGGTGGTGGACCGCGTCTTCCCGCTGGAGCAGACCAGCGAGGCCCACGCACTCATGGAGTCCAACGCCAACTTCGGCAAGATCGTCCTCAAGATCGACGATTAGCCATGCCGGGAACGAGCGGCGCCGGACTGACCGAGGCGGGGCGCGCGCGCATCGAGTCCGTCGCCCGCGACCACCTTGGACGAGGGTGGCACACCGGGGCGCAGGTGGCGGTCTACCGCCACGGACGCCTCCAGGTGGACCTTGCGCTGGGCGAAGGCACGGGCAAGCGCATGCTGTGGTTCTCGGCGACCAAGCCGGTGACCGCGGTGGCCGTCCTCATGCTGGCGGAACGCGGCGCGCTCGACCTCGATGCGCCGATCGCGGAGGTGTGGCCGGAGTTCGGGCACGGCGGCAAAGAACGCTGCACCACACGGCACGTCCTCATGCACCAGGGCGGCTTCCCTGTCTTCCCGCCGCACTTCGACTGGGCGCGCATGGACGACTGGGAGGCCGTGGCCACCGCGACGGCGGCGCTCCCCGCGCAGTGGGAGCCCGGCACGGACACCGGCTACCACCCCGTCACCTACGGCTTCGCACTGGGCGAGGTCATCCGCCGCGTCGACGGCCGCGAGCCTCGCGACTTTCTGCGCGACGAGATCTTCGAGCCGCTCGGCATGGCGGCGTCCCTCGGCACCCGTGACATCGAGGACGACCTGAACGCCGTCTGCCTCCCCCTTGCCATGAGCGAGGTCACCATGGCCGACCCGGAGGGCGCCGAGGCGCGCACGAGCGACATCGTGCGCCGCTTCACGCTGTCCTCCACGCTGCGAGGCCAACTCCCCGCCGCCAACGGCATCGGCACCGCGGAAGCCCTCGCGCGGTTCTACGCGGCGATGGTGAACGGCGGCGAACGGGAGTACGTGCGGCTACTGTCGCCGGAGATGGTGGCGCTGGCTACCAGCGTGCAGGTGGAGACGGACTTCGACCGAACGAGCAACCTCCCCGCCTCATACGGCCTTGGCTTTGCGGTCGGCGGCATCTGGCCGCCCTTCGATGTGCCTCGGGTCTTCGGCCACGGCGGCCAGCAGTGCGCGATCTCCTGGGGGGACCCGGACACCGGCATCGCCGCCGCCTACCTGACGAACGGCCTGCACGACCCATACGTGGTGCAGGTGCGCACGGAGGAGATGTTCCACGCCATCCGCGAGGCGTGCGCGTAGGCGCCGTCCGATGCGCCTCGTCCCTACCGGTCCAGCCCCAGCCGGCGCACGAGGGCGAGGCAGTCCTCCGGGCTCCCAGCCACGTAGGGCGGGACGGAGATCTCCTGCGGGCTGAGGGGAAGCGGGTCGCCGTTCACCATCAGCAGCGTGCCGCCCACGCCCATCAGGATGCCTGCCCCCCCGGCCACGTCCCAGATCGAGCGGGGGCCGGTGGAGAAGTAGACGTCCGCATCCTGCGTGGCCGCGTGCACGAGTTTCAGCACGGCCGAGCCCAGCGGGTACGCCTGGTAGGGGAGGTGGTACTGGATGCGGCGCTGCTCGTAGTCCCAGCGGGAGACCACCACGCGCTCCACGTGGCCGTCGTTCGGCAGTTGCGGCAGGTTCACACCGTCGCGGCTGGCCTCGCGGCGGTCGCCGTGCACCAGGCTGGAGTAGACCTCGCCCTGGACCGGCAGGCCCACCCCGCCCAGCACCAACTCGTCCCCCAGGAAGAGGCCCACCGAGACGCCGAACTCCGGCAGCCCTCGCAAGAACTCGCGCGTGCCGTCCAGCGGGTCCACCACCCACGTGGGTTCGTTCGCCAGCAGCGGCTTGTCCGCGTCTGACTCCTCCGACAGCCAGTGCGCGCCGGGGATGAGCGGCAGCAGGCGCCGGCGCAACACGTCGTCCGAGGCGTAGTCCGCCTCCGTGACCGGCCCCTCGCCGGGCTTGTGGCCCACGCGCACCGTCCGCTGCCGCAGCACCGCGCGGATCGCCTCGCACGCCTCCTCCACCGCTTCCTCCAGGCCGGCCCGCACCGCGTCGAGGTTGATGGCGCGGGAGCCGGCGCCGGAGGACGAACGGTCACTCACAGGCTGGAGCCGCCATCCACGATCACGGTCTGGCCGGTGACGAAGGTGTTGAGTTGGATGAACGCCAGGATGGCGTCCGCGCACGTCTCCGGCGTGGCCACGGCCTTCAGCGGGGTGCGTTCGGCGGCGGCTTCCTTGGCTCGGTCGTAGCGTTCGCCCAGGCCGCCCTGCAGCCAGCGCGTGTCGATGAAGCCAGGGGCGATGCAGTTCACCCGGATCTCCGGACCCAGCACGCGCGCGGTGGACTTCGTCATGTTGATGATCGCGGCCTTGGAGGCGGCGTACGGGATCGAGGACCCCACCCCGCGCACCCCGGCGATCGAGGCGACGTTCACGATCGCGCCCTCGCCGGCCCGCTGCATGTGCGGCGCCGCGGCTCGAGTGCAGTTGAAGGTGCCCTTCACGTTCACGCCGAAGGTGTCCTCCCAGACCTCGTCCGTCACCAGGTCGAAGCGTTCGTGGGGGATGAAGTGGGTCATGCCGGCGTTGTTCACCAGGATGTGGAGCGCGCCGTACGTGTCCACGGCGCTCTCCACCAGGGCGCGGCACTCCTCGTCATTGCGCACGTCCGCCTGAAAGGCGTGCGCCGTGCCGCCGGCGGCGCGAATCGCCTCCACCACCTCGTTGGCGTCGCCCTCGGAGTGGGCGTAGTTCACCACGACCTTCGCGCCGAGGCTGGCGAGCAGTTCCGCCGTGGCCCGACCGACGCCCGCGGAGGATCCCGTGACCACCGCGACCTTGCCGTTCACATCCATACGCTGCCCCCTCGCCTTCCTCGGTATCGTGCATGCGCCGGCCTCTCCGGGCTGCGCGAGGCCCCGATGCTACACTCGCGGCCAGAGGACAGGCACCTATGGCGACTGGCTCACCGGGCACGCTCGTCCGCGACCTCCAGGGCGCCCTGGGCGCGGCCCATGTCCTGCACCTCCCCGAAGACCTCATCGTCTACGAGTACGACGCCACCATCGAGCGTGCGCTGCCGGACGTTGTCGTCTTCCCCGCCACCACGGCGGAGGTGGCGGCGTGCGTCCGCATCGCCCTGGATCACGACGTACCGGTCGTCCCGCGCGGCTCCGGCACCGGCCTCTCCGGCGGCGCCGTCCCCGTCCGAGGCGGCGTGCTGGTAGTCCTCACCCGCATGAACCGCATCCTGGAGGTGGACGCCACGGACCGCGTGGCCGTGGTGCAGCCGGGCGTCATCAACCTCGCCCTGCAAGAGGCGGCGGCGCCGCTGGGCCTCACGTACGCCCCGGATCCGTCCTCGCAGCGTGTCTGCACCATCGGCGGCAACATCGCGAACAACTCCGGCGGGCCGCACACGCTCGCGCACGGGTCCACCGTGAACCACGTGCTGGCGCTGGAAGTGGTCCTCCCGGACGCGCGCGTCGTGCGGCTGGGCTCACGTGTGCCAGACGCCCCCGGCGTGGACCTGCGCGGGCTGCTCGTGGGCTCCGAGGGCACGCTGGGCATCGTCACGGAGGCCACGCTGCGCCTGGTGCGCCAGCAGCCGGCAGTGCGCACGCTCCTCGCGATCTTCGAGAGCGTGGAGGACGCCAGCAACGCCGTCTCGGAGACCATCCGCCGCGGGGTGATCCCGGTGGCCATGGAGATGCTGGACCAGGAGATCATCCGCATCGTGGAACCGCGCATCCGCGCCGGCTACCCGATGGACGCCGGCGCCGCCCTCCTGATCGAGGTCGAAGGTGTGGCGGAGGGGGTGGCCCTGGACGCGGCGGTGGTGGAGGCGGCCTGTCACGCCGCCGGCGCCCGCGAGGTGCGCTCCGCGGAAGAGGCGTCCGAGCGCGAACGCCTCTGGGAGGGCCGCAAGGCCGCCATCGGCGCCATCGGTGCGGCGGCGCCGGCGTTCTACCTGCTGGACGGCGTGGTGCCTCGGACGAAGTTGCCGGAGGTGATGGCGCAGGTGATGGAACTCTCGCGCGCGGCCGGCTTCCGCTGCGCCAACGTCTTCCACGCCGGCGACGGCAACCTGCACCCCAACATCATGTTCGACCCCGCAGAACCGAGGGCGACCGAGCGCGTGCTGGAACTGGGCGAGGCGATCATGCGCGTCTGCGTGGACGCCGGCGGCGCCATCACCGGCGAGCACGGCGTGGGCCTGGAGAAGCGCTCCTACATGGAGTGGGTCTTCACCCCGGCCGACCTGGCCGCGCAGCACGCCGTGCGGGACGCCTTCGGCAGCACGGACCGCTTCAACCCCTGCAAGGTGCTCCCGGGCGGCCACGGCTGCGCCTCCGGCCACATGAAGGAGATCTCCCCCCACCTGGTCGAGGGAGCGTACGTGTGACCGCCGGCCCAGACCGCCCGGATGCCACCGCGGGGCTCGCCGCGCTGCGTCGCACCCTCCCGGCGGACACCGAGCGCGCCGCCCACGCCTACGCCATCGAGGACCTGGAGCCGCGCATCGCGTTCGCGCCGGACGACCGCGCCGAGGTGGCCGTGTTGCTGCGCACCGCAGCGGAGCACGCGCTGACGGTGGTGCCGCAGGCTTCCCGCACCGCCCTCGCACTGGGGGCGCCGCTGGAGGCGTACGACGTGGCGCTGGACCTGCGCGGCCTCCATCGCACCATGGAGTATGTCCCGGACGACCTGACCGTGACGGTGGAGGCGGGCAAGCCGCTGCGCGACCTGCAACAAGAACTGGCGGAGCACGGTCAGTACCTCTCTGTGGACCCGCCCCCGGACGACCAGGTGAGCGTGGGCGGCCTGCTGGCCACCGCGCGCGGCGGCGCCTGGCGCGGCCACCTGCCCTCCGCCCGCGACCTTGTCCTGGGTATCGAGGTGGCGCAGCCGTCCGGCGCACTGGTGAAGTCGGGCGGGCGCGTGGTGAAGAACGTGACGGGGTACGACTTGCATCGCCTCCACACCGGGGCGCTGGGCGCCTTCGGGGTGATCCTGGACGCCACGTTCAAGGTGGCCCCCCTCCCGGTCGCCACCCGCACGCTGGCCGCCGCTGCCACCTCGATCTCCGAGGCCGCCTCGGTCGCCCGTCGCGCCTGGGACGCGAGCCTGAGCACGCGCGCCATCACCATCCTGGCGCCGGAGCCCGCCGGCCACGTCGGCCTGCCCTCCGCCCCCACCGTCCTTGTGGAACTCGCCGGCTCCGAGGCGGCCGTGGACCGCTCCACGCGCGACCTGGCCGCCTTCGCCTCGTGGTCGGACGGGCCCGCGCAGGGCTGGGCCTACCTGCGCCGCCTGCACGGCGACCAGGCGGGCACCGTCCTGCGCATCGGCGCGCCGCCGTCCTCGATCGCCACGATGCTGGAGGCCGCGCGTGCGGCCGGCGCGCTGGCGTGGGGGCACCTGGCGGCCGGGTGCGTGATCGCGTACGCGGACGGCATGGAGGCGCACGCCATCACGGCGCTCCGGCAGGCGGCGGAACGCGCCCGCGGCTACCTCCAGGTGGAGGCGGCGCCAGTACCCATCCGGCGGCAGGTGGCGCCGGGCGGACCGGGAGACCCCGCGCTGGTGGCGGCGCTCCGCGACCAGTTCGACCCATCCCGCATCCTGAACCGGGGGCGCTGGCCCGAGGAAGGTCGCCCATGACTCTGCAATTCGTCGGCCCGGACATCCCCTCCGCAGAGGACCTGGCCAACTGCATCCACTGCGGCTTCTGCCTGCCCTCTTGCCCCACGTACGTGGCCACGGGGCAGGAACTGGAGTCCCCGCGCGGGCGCCTGCACCTGATCTCCGGCATCCGCGAGGGCCGCATCGCCGCCACGCCTCGAGCGCTGGAGCACCTGGACTTGTGCCTGCAATGTCGCGCCTGCGAGACCGCCTGCCCGTCCGCCGTGCCCTACGGGCGCATCATGGAGGACGCGCGCGCCTCGATCATGGCGAACCCGGCCGCCGCCCAGCCGCGGGGCTGGTCGCTGCGGGCCTTCGCACTGCGTCACGTGCTGGCCCATCCCGCCCGGCTCCGCCTGGCGCTGGCGGCGGGCCGGCTCTACTCGCGCTCCGGCGCACAGTCGCTCGTCCGAGGCCACCTCGGCCGCCTGCTGCCCGCACGCCTGCGCCGGCTGGAGTCCGCTACGCCCGCCCTTACGGACGCCCCCTTCCGCTCCACGGGCGTGCTGGCCTCCCCCGCGCAGCGGCGCGAACGCGTGGGCATGCTGCTGGGCTGCATCCACGGCGAGTTGTACCCGCGCATGCACGAGGCCACGGTGACCGCCCTGGCCCACGTGGATGCGGAAGTCGTGGCGCCGCCGGAGCAGGTCTGCTGCGGCGCCCTCCACACCCACGCTGGCGACGCCGAGACCGCGCGCGCCCTGGCCCGACGCAACATCGCCGCGTTCGAGGCCGCCGAGGTGGACGCGGTGATCGTGAACGCGGCCGGGTGTGGGGCGGCCATGAAGGAGTACGGCCGCCTCCTGCGCCACGACCCCAACTGGCGGGGACGGGCCGAACGGTTCGCGTCGAAGGTGCGGGACGCGCTGGAGTACGTCGCCGGACAGGACTTCGGGCATGACCTGGGCGCCGTGGACCGCACCGTGACGCTGCAGGACGCGTGCCACCTGGCCCACGCCCAGCGCATCCGCGAGGCGCCTCGGGCCATCCTGGGGGCGATCCCCGGCGTCGCCTTCACGGAGATGCGTCACCCGGACCGCTGCTGCGGCTCCGCCGGCATCTACTCCGTGGTGCAGGCGGAGATGTCCGCCCAGGTGCTGGAGACCAAGATGGACGCGATCGCAGCCACCGGCGCCGGCACCGTCTGCACCGCCAACCCCGGCTGTACGCTCCAGATCGAGTCCGGCGCCCGACGCCACGAGGTCGCCGCTGACGTCCGCCACGTCATCGAGGTGCTGGCGGAGTCAATCGCGGCGGGGCGAGCGCCCGTCGGGGACTGAGGACGCGCGCACCAGGGACGGTGCCGGGACGCCGGGCTAGAGTGCGTCCGCGTAGACGCGCATGCCGTAGTCGTTGTACTCGAAGTCCGGTGACAGCGAGGAGCGCGCGGCGATGCGGGTCACCTTCACCTGGTGACGCCAGGATCCGCCGCGCGAGGCGCGTCGCGTGCCCTCCGCCGGACCGCGCGGGTCGACCAGCACGGCGCCCGGGCCGGCGGGCGGCTCGTAGGGCGCGTACCAGTCGCTGCACCACTCGTGGACGTTGTCCGCCATGTGGTACAGGCCAAAGGCGTTGGGCTCCGAGGCGCCGATGGGGTGGGGACGGTCGCCGCCCTTCGAGCCCAGCGCGTGGACGCCGTCCGTCCAGGGCTCGTCGCCCCAGGGGTACAGGACGTCCGGCACGTCGCCGCGGGCGGCGTACTCGCGCTCGGCCTCCGTGGGGAGGCGACACGGCCGGCCGACGACCTCGCTCAGCCACTCGCAGTACGCGACCGCGGCGGACCAGGACACGCCGACCACCGGGCAATCCGGCGACGCGAAGTGCTCGTCCGCCCAGTAGCGAGACGGCTCGAAGTCCGTCTCCTCCAGGAATCGCGCAAACTCGGCGTTGGTGACGGGCGCAAGCGCGGCAGCGAAGGGGCCCACGCGCACGCGGCGCAGGGGCATCTCGTCCGCGCGCTGCCCGGAGCCCATCACGAACTCACCGCCGGGCAACTCCACGAAGGGCGTCGCCTCTGGCCCCTCGCGGAGCAGGCGCTCGATGCGTTCGTCTCGCTCGTCCAGGCGCCCCTCGGCCCTCGCAGTCCCGGTCATGCGCCCATCCTACCGGAGGTTCGCGCCCGGCGCGGCGACGGAGGGCGTGGCCGGCCCCTCCCACTGCGAGGCGAGGATGCCGGCGTTGAAGTCGAACGCGTCAAACTCGTAGCCGCGGACGCCCTCCGCCAGTGAGGCGTACTCGCTGGGCGCCGTCAGCGGGAACATGGCCGGGATGCTGTCCAGCAGCAGGCGCTGGGCCTCCCTCGCGCGGCGCGTGCGCAGCACCGGGTCCACCTGCGAGAGGGCGTCGCGGACGGCGGCGTCGTAGATGGGATCGGAGTAGCCCCAGGGCGAGCGCGTGCCGTCCAGCCCACCGCTGGTGTGCAGGCGCAGGCCAATGTCCGGCGTGTTGAGCCGGTCCAGTTCAAAGAACGCCGCCTCGAAGTCGCCGGCCAGGAACGCCGCCTGGAACTCCGGCTGCGGGCGCGTGACCAGGCGGGGCTGGAAGCCGGCCGCGCCCAACTGGTCCACCACGGTCTGGGCCATGCTCAGCAGCATGGGCGTGTCCGCATGCGCGATGCGGATCGGCAGGTCCTCGTACCCCGCGGCCCGCAGCAACTCCCGCGCGCCCTGCTGGTTGTGCTGGTAGAGCGGATGCGACTGCAACTCCACGCGCGGCAGGGCGTCCCCGCCAAACGCGGGGCCCACCGGCCCGCACAGGAGGCCGCCGTCCAGCACCGTCAGCGCCTCGCGGTCTAGCGCCAGCGAGAGCGCCCGGCGCACGCGGGCGTCGCGGAAGGCGCGCACGGCCTCCTCCGAAGCCTGGTCCCGAGGCGGCAACTGCGACAGCGCCAGCCCGCGCATACGCTGGTGCGCGCGGGTGGCCTCCACCCGTCCGGGTACGGCACGCGCCGCCTGCCGGCCCGCCTCCCCCAGGTGGTGGTAGACGTGCACCACCCCGTCCGCGAAGCCCACGTCGAGGTCGCCCGGGCGCTCGGCCCGATGCACCGTGAGGCCGCTGAGGCGAGGCCGGACGTCCTTGTCCTCCAGCAGCGGGTTGGGGCGCATGACCAGCGTGCCGCCGTCCACGCGTTGCGGCATGAACGCGCCGCTCCCCATGGGCGCCGCCACCGCGCCGTACGATCCCTCCCCGCGGATCGAGGCGTCTTCGCGGGCCAGGAACTCGAACAGGAGACTGAACGGGGCGCGCAGGCGCAGCACCAACTCCGTCTCGCTGGGCGCCTCGATCTCCTCGATGACGTCGCTGAAGACGAAGACGGCCTCCGAGGCGCGGCGACGGAAGTCGGCGGCGATCACGCCGGCGGTCAGCGGAAGCGCGGTGCCACTGCTATCCGGGTGGAAGTATGCCCCCGCCCGCAGCCCAATGCGCACGGTCAGCGGCTCCGGCAGTTCGACCTCGCGCGCCAGGTCCCCGTAGACCGAGGCCGTGCGCGGGTCCACGCCCACGAGCCGCGAGTAGACGGCCAGGCGCGAGGTGGGGTCCAGACCGTCCGCGCCCACCTGCGACGCCAGGACGCCCAGGTGCAGGGCGCCGGCCGTGGTGGGGCGCTCGGTACGGGGCAGCGGCGAGCGTACGCGCAGGCGGCTGCCGGGCACGGCCTCCGGGCCGCCGTCCGCGCCGCCTTCGTCTGAGGTGCAGCCGACCAGCGCGGCGCCGGCGATCCCCACCCCCAGCATCCCCGCGCGCGCGAGGAACTGCCGGCGCGTGTGGCGTGCGGTCATACGGCAGCAGTCCTTGCGGACACAGCGGACCACGTCCCGGCCGTCCGGCCGGCCACGTCCCTGCCGCTCATCGCTTGCCCCCGGTCCCGGATCTCATGGCCTGTCGTTGGAAGGCCTGTTGTGGGTGGCCAGTCGTTGGCCAGTCGTTGGCTGGCCAGTCGCTGGCACGCCCGCGCCGGCCGCGGCCACCTGCAATCCCGGCCTCAATCGTAGTCAGGCCCGATCATGGGCGGCAATGCGGGTGGAGGACGGTGGAGAGGCCGGGAGGCACAGGAGTGATAGCCGGGGCCCGCGCTGGAGCCCCAAGCGCGCAGCCCGGCTAGGATCAGTGCATGGCCGATCAGCCCAACGACACTCCCAACGACACTGGCGCACCATCCCCTTCGCCGCACTCGCCGCCCTCGAGGCGCGCGCAGCGGGCGAGCGGCGACGGGCGACGTGACGGCGACGTCCTGGCGGGCCCGGCCGACTCGACCAGGCCGAGCAACCCATGGCCGCGCCTCATCGCCTTCGGTCTGTCTGTGGTCACCGTCGTGTTCCTGGCCGGCCTCTGCCTGGCCTCCTTCGCGTCCGCACCGGACCGGGAGATCCGCGTGCGCGACACGGAGTACCAGGTGGCGCTGCCGAAGTTCCTGGCGGTCACGTCCTTCGGCGCGGACGAGGACGGGCGCACGTTCGGCGCGTTCCTGGTGGTGCCGGGCGACCTCCCTGCCGGCGGGCGTGCGTTCTTCTCGCGGGCGCCCGGGACCGGCTGCAACCTGCGCTGGGACGGTGGCGCGCGTGAGGCCGCGCAGGAGGACGTGGTGGGCCTCTTCCTGGATCCGTGCTCGGACGCACGCTATGGGCAGGACGGCCGCGTGGTGGCCGGCACGCCCCCCTCCGCGCTCCACGAGTTCGAGACTCGCCGCGAGGCCAACAGTTATGTCGTGAGTTTCGACGAACTCACGCTGGGAGCGTGCCACGCCGACACCGCCGCGGGTTGCTCCCCGCGCGGCGAGCCGCGCACGCGCACCGTCCCCGCTGGCGCCCTACCAGACGACTTCGGCAGGCGGTAGCCCTCCGCCCTCCCGGCAGGGCAACGCCCCATCGGCACGACGACGCCCCCTCGTGGGAGGGGGCGTCGCTTCGGTCAGTACAGGCGGGTGAGCGGGGCCAGCGCCCCTGCCAGAGGCCCTGCCAGAGGCCCCTACCAGAGGCCTAGGGCCATCTTCACCTCGTCAGAAGCCATGGTGCGCGGATCCCAGGGCGGGCTCCACACCAGGTTGACCTCCACGTCCTCCACGCCATCCACCTGGTTCAACTTGTGGAAGACCAGGCCCTGCAGCATGGGGCCGATGGGACATGCCGGCGAGGTGAGCGTCATGTCCACCGTCACCTGCCCGTCCTCGTCGATCTCCACGCCGTATACCAGGCCCAGTTCCACAATGCTCATGTGCAACTCAGGGTCGTCGACGTCCCGCAGGAGGTCCTTCAGTTCTTCGCCCGTAGGCAGGGTCTTTGCGGCGGTCTCGTCAGTCATTGGACTCAGTCCTCTCATCCGTCGTCACTGGTTCCGCGCGGCCATCCAGGGCCTGTTCCAGGGTCTTCCATGCCAGCGAGGCGCACTTCACGCGCGCCGCGAACTTCGCCACACCTCGGAGCGCGTCGATGTCGTCGAAGCCCTCCAGATCCTGAGGCTCGCCGGTGGTCATCATCTGCTGGAAGGCCCGTGCGCCGTCTCCCGCCTCCTGGACGGTGCGCCCCTTCACGTACTCCGTCATCATGCTGGCCGAAGCCTGCGAGATGGAGCACCCCTGCCCCCCAAAGGCAATGTCCTGCACGCGCCCGTCCGCCAGCAGGATGGACACCGTCACGGTGTCCCCGCACAGCGGGTTCGCCCCCTCCGCGGAGCAGGTGGGCGCCTCCATCTCCTGGTGGTTCCGAGGCGTGCGGTAGTGATCCAGGATGATCTCCCGGTACAGGTCGTCCAGCAGGCTCGGTTCATTGGTCATGCGCGGACCCCAAAGAAGCGGGACACCTCCTCGAGGGCGACCGCCAGGCGGTCGACTTCCTCGGTGGTGTTGTAGATGTAGAAGGAGGCGCGGGCCGTGGCGGGCACGGAGAGCGCGGCCATGACGGGCTGTGCGCAGTGGTGGCCGGTACGGATGGCCACGGCGTGCGTGTCCAGCACCTGGCCGACATCGTGCGGGTGCACGCCCTCCAGTTCAAAGGAGATCACGCCGCCTCGGTCCTGCGCCTGCGGCGGGCCGAAGATGGAGACGCCGGGCACATCGCCCAGGCGACGCAGGGCGTAGTCCGTGATCTCCACCTCGTGCGCGCGGACGGCGTCCATGCCCAGCGCCTCCAGGTAGTCCACGGCGGCGCCCAGCGCCACGGCGCCGGCCACGTTGGGGGTGCCCGCCTCGAACTTCGCGGGGACGTCCGCCCAGGTGGACTGCGCCATGGTGACGGTGAGGATCATGTCGCCGCCGCCCAGGAACGGGTCCATCGCCTCCAGCAACTCCATGCGCGCCCACAGTCCGCCGATACCCGTGGGGCCCAGCATCTTGTGGCCGGTGAAGGCCATGAAGTCGCAGCCCAGCGCCTGCACGTCTACCGGCATGTGGGGCACGCTCTGCGCGCCGTCCACCAGCACCAGCGCGCCCTGCGCCCTGGCCATGGGGATCAACTCGTCCAGGCGGGTGATGGTGCCCAGCGCGTTGGAGACGGCCGTGACCGCCAGCAACTTCGTCCGAGGGCCAATCACCTGGCGGGCGTAGTCCAGGTCCAGGGTGCCGTCCGGCAACATGGGGATGTACTTCAGGACAACACCGCGCTCGTCGCGCAGCATCTGCCACGGGACGATGTTGGAGTGGTGTTCCACCTCCGTGATCACCACCTCGTCGCCCTCCTGGAGGAACTTGCGTCCCCAGGAATGGGCCACCAGGTTGATGCCCTCCGTGGTGTTGCGCGTGAATATCACTTCCTCCGCGCGCGGAGCGTTGATGAACCGGGCGATGCGCTGGCGTGCCTGTTCGTACAGGTCGGTCGCCTCAATGGAGAGCGTGTGCACGCCGCGGTGGATGTTGGCGTTGTGGTCCCGGTAGAACCGGGTCATCTCCGCAATCATCTGCACCGGCCGCTGGCTGGTGGCGGCGTTGTCCAGGTAGACCAGCGTCTTGCCGGGGTGGATCTCCCGCTTCAGGATGGGGAAGTCCCGGCGGATGCGATCCAGGTCGAACGGTAGCCTCTGCTGGACGTCCATGTCGGTCTGCGTCATTGCGGCACCACCCCGGAGTCGCACTCCACCAGCACGTCGTCGCCGTCCACGATCACGCGGTAGCCGGCCACGCTGCGCACGGCGGGCAGGCTCAGCACCTTGCCCGTCTTCGCGTCGAACGCCGCCCCGTGTCGAGGGCAGATGATGCGTCCGTTCTTGATGGAGCCTTCGCCCAGCGGGCCGTTGTCGTGCGTGCAGCGGTTGTCGATGGCGTAGTACTCACCGTCGATGTGGCTCAGCGCGAGCGACTTCCCGGCACACTCCACCACCCGCACCTGCCCCTCGGGCACGTCAGAGGTCCTGGCGACACGTTCCTGGCTCACGCTGCGTCCATCCGTTGCAGTCTGGGTTGTGCGCCGCCTCGGAGCCACCGGGGCGCTCCGAGGCGGCGAGTGGGGTGGCGCGGCTTACAGCCGCGCCACCTCCAACTTGCGTTCTACGGAGGCGGTGACTTCCTCCAGCAAGGCTTCATCCGCGATGTCGTCCAGGACAGAGCGGAAGAAGCCGGAGACCAGCAACTTCAGCGACTGCCGGCGGTCCAGGCCGCGGCTCTGGAGGTAGAACAACGCTTCCTCGTCCACCGGGCCGACCGTGGCGCCGTGGCCACAGCGGATCACCTCGTTGGTGAGGATCTCCAGCACGGGGTCAGAGTCCGCCTTGGCGTCGCCGGACAGCAGCAGGTTGCGGTTTTCCTGCTCTGCGGCTGCGCCCGCGGCCGTCTCCTCTACCCGCGTCACGCCGTAGTAGATGGAGCGCGAGCCACCCGCAAGGGCGGCCTTGATCTGCACGTCCGACAGCGTCTTGCGGCCGATGTGGTTCTGTAGCGTGACAAAGTCGAAGTGCTGATCCTTGTCGCCCAGGGCCACGCCGCGGAAGCGTCCCGTGGAGCCTTCGCCCTCCAGGATGCCCTCCAGCGTGTGCTTCACCAGCGCACCGCCGATGGCCAGGGTGGCCACCTGCACGTTGGCGCCTCGGTCCGTACGGGCGCGCAGGGACAGGAAGTCGCGCGTGGCGGCCCCCCAGCCCACGTCAAACACCACCCGCACGTTCGAGTCCGCCCCGGCCACGATCTCCACCACGCCGGAGGCGAGGACGTCCGCGTCTCCAGAGGAGCAGCGCACCAGCACCGTCACGTCGCTGGCGGCCTCCGCCACGATCAGCATGCGCGGGAACACCGCGCCGGCCTGCGCGGTCACGCCCACCGTCACGGGCGCCTCGAAGGCCTTGCCCCGGGCCGCGTGGACGAACACGCCGCCCGTCCACTGCGAGGCGTTGGCGGCAATGAATTTGCCCTCCGTGGCCGGGATGAGCGCACCCAGGTGCTGCTCCACCACGGCGGCCAGGCGTTCGTCCTGCAGCGCGTCCGCCAGGCTGCCGGCGTACCCGCCTGCGGGCACGCCGCCCTCAGGCACCGCCACCACCGGGAGGAACGAGGCCTCCGGTGGGTGGGCGGCGATCGAGAGCCCGCTCACGTCCGTGTACTTCCACGGGCGTGAGCGCTGCGTGGGCATCGGCAGCGCTTCGAAGGCGCGGGCCGCCTCCTGGCGCTTCTCCGCGAGCCAGCCCGGCTCGCCTCGGGCCTCGGAAGCCGCGCGCACGGCGTCCGCCGCGTACGCGCCAAGGGGTTGCGTCTGGGTCTCGGCCATTAGCCCACCGACCCTTCCATCTGCAGTTCGATCAGGCGGTTGAGTTCGATCGCGTACTCCATGGGGAGTTCCTTCACGATCGGCTCCACGAAGCCGTTGACCACCATCTTGGCGGCGGACTCCTCGTCAATGCCGCGGGACATCAGGTAGAACAACTGGTCCTCGCCCAACTTGGAGACGGACGCCTCGTGCCCGATCTTCACCTTCTCCTCGTCGATCTCCATCGTCGGGTAGGTGTCGGAGCGAGACTTTTCGTCCAGGAGCAGGGCGTCACAGCGCACCGTGGAGGAGGAGTTCTCCGCGCCCTCGTAGACCTTGAGCAGGCCTCGGTAGGAGGTGCGCCCGTTCCCGCGGGAGACGGACTTGGAGACGATGGCGCTGGTGGTGTTGGGCGCCACGTGGACGATCTTGCCGCCCGCGTCCTGGTGCTGGCCCTCGCCAGCGAACGCCAGCGAGAGGATCTCGCCGTGGGCGCGCTCGCCCATCAGGTAGACGGAGGGGTACTTCATGGTGAGCAGGGAGCCCAGGTTGCCGTCCACCCACTCCATGACCGCGCCCTCGTAGGCGTAGGCACGCTTGGTCACCAGGTTGTAGACGTTGTTGGACCAGTTCTGGATGGTGGTGTAGCGGACGCGCGCGTCCTTCTTCACCACGATCTCCACCACCGCCGAGTGCAGCGATGCGCTGGAGTAGATCGGCGCGGTACAGCCCTCTACGTAGTGAACGTAGGAGCCTTCGTCCGCGATGATCAGGGTGCGCTCGAACTGGCCCATGTTCTCCGTGTTGATGCGGAAGTAGGCCTGCAGCGGGATGTCCACCTTCACCCCGGGCGGGACGTAGATGAACGAGCCACCGGACCACACCGCGGAGTTCAGCGCCGCGTAGCGGTTGTCCCCGGACGGCACGATGGTGCCGAAGTACTCCCGGATGAGTTCCGGGTGCTCCTGCAGCGCCTGGTCCATGCCCAGGAAGATCACGCCCTGCTTGGACAGGTCTTCCCGGATGTTGTGGTAGACGACCTCAGAGTCGTACTGGGCGCCGGCGCCGGCCAGGTAGTGCTTCTCCGCCTCCGGGATGCCCAACTTGTCAAAGGTGTCCTTGATGTACTCCGGCACGTCGTCCCAGTCAGAGGCGTTCTGATCGGAGGCGCGCACGTAGTAGTGGATGCTGTCGAAGTCCAGGGCGTCCAGCAGTTCCGGCGAGCCGGCCCACTGCGGGTCCTTCAGCGTCAGGAACTGCCGGTAGGCGTCCAGCCGCTGCTCCAGCATCCACTCTGGCTCTTCCTTCATGGCGGACATCTGGCGGATCAGGTCCTCGTCCAGGCCCTTGTCCGCCATGAACAGGGGCTTTTCCTTGTCGTGGAAGCCCCACTGGTACTCGCCAACCAGGTTCTCAGGCTTGGTAGTGGTCATCAGGCGGTTGCCCCTTCCAGGAGCCCCAACTCCTTCAGAATCGGGTCGTAGCCGCCGGCCTCGATTTCCTTGGCCAGCGAGAACCCGCCGGACTTCACGATCTGGCCCTTGACCAGGACGTGGACGTAGTCCGGCTCGATGTAGCTCAGGATGCGTTCGTAGTGGGTGATGATGAGGACGCCCATGTCCGGCCGGCGCAACGCTTGCACGCCCTCCGCCACGGTCCGAAGTGCGTCCACGTCCAGTCCGGAGTCCGTCTCGTCCAGGATGGCCAGGTCGGGCTTCAGCAGGCCCATCTGCAGGATCTCGGCGCGCTTCTTCTCGCCGCCGGAGAAGCCCTCGTTGACGTAGCGGCGGGCCATGTCCTCGCTCATCTTGAGGCTGGCCAGCGTCTCCCGGAGTTCTTGCAGGAACTCACGGGCCGGGACTTCCGCACCGCGCCGCGCCTTCAGCGCCTCCCGCATCAGGTTGACCATGGTCACGCCCGGGATGGGGGTGGGGTACTGGAAGGAGAGGAACACGCCCTTGCGCGCGCGTTCGTCAGCGGGGGCCTCCGTGATGTCCTCACCCTTGAGCAGGACCTGGCCTTCATCCACGGTGTAGGAGGGGCTGCCGGCAATGGTGTTCGCCAGCGTGCTCTTCCCGGAGCCGTTGGGCCCCATCAACGCGTGGATCTCGCCGGGGCGGATCGTCAGGTCCAACCCCTTGAGGAGTTGGATGTCCGGCTGCTCCGTGATGCTTGCCTTCAACCCGCGCAGTTCGAGGATCGGTTCACTCATCGCTGGCTCGCTGTCCCTTTCTGGGTGAGCACCGGCAGCAGGCCACCTGCCTGTCCGGCCTCCACAGACTCGGCCGCAGGGGTCGCCCCCTTCGGCACGAGATACTCACACTGGTGGCCGCCTTCTGCGACCGTCATGACTTGTTCAACGGGGGCGCCCAGCAACAACTCGATCGTCCGGCGGTCCGCCGCGCAGCACGCATGCGTCTCCATGGCCGTCGAGCGGTAGGGACAGCCGGCGTTCTTCAACGTGAAGAAGTCGCCCCCGTCCTCCACCTCGCGCAGGATGCCCTCTTCGGTGAGCGCGACCAGCACCTGCTGCACGCGCTCTTCCAGCCGGTCCGCCGTCACCCGCGAGCGGTACTCGTCCGCTACGGACTCCGCCACGCGGTCGAAGAGCACGTCCAGGATGGCGGGGCCGCCCTCGTCCACCTCGTCCGGCGTCAGTTGCGCCAGCGCCGGGGAGAGTCGGTCCAGCAATCGCTGGTAGTGCTCCGCGCTACGGGCTTCCTCGCCCGCCTCGCTCAGTGCGTACCGGGTGACGGGCCGCCCGCGAGGCATGCGCTCCAGGCGCGCCGCCACCAGGCCGTCCGCCACCATGATGTCCAGGTGCCGCCGCACGGAACCGTCCGAGACGCCGACGACCTCGGCCAGATCGGCCACGGTACACTCGCCCCGCTCAAAGAGCAGGCGCAAGACCTCGTCCCTGGTGCGTTCCACTGGAATGGCGAGCCCCCGTCCTCTGTACCCATCCTAGGTTCGGGGAGGGCCGCAGTCAACGTTTTTTGCATTTTATTGCAGGTATATGAGCAAACTCAGTCCGGGCAAACTCTCGCACTTAGCCTCGACTATGTGATCTCGCTCACAAGCACCCGGATTTGTCCCGGCCACCGCGCCCCCCCTACGATGCGCCCGCAGCGACCCCGCAAGCGCTACGAGCGCCACGAGCCTCACGAATCGAGGGAGTACCGATGGCTGACGACGTGCAAGGGCTGACGGTGGGCGCCAGCGCGTCCTACACCACCACGGTCACGCAAGAGGCCGTGGCTACGTTCTCGGAGGTAACGGGCGACCGTAACCCGCTGCACACGGACGCCGAGTACGCGAAGCGCACGCGCTTCCAGCAGCCCATCGCCCACGGCATGTTCGGCGCGGGCGCCATCTCCGCCGCCATCGGCACGCGGCTGGCCCCGGACGCGGTCTGCATCTACCTGGGCCAGAACATGCAGTTCCGCGCGCCCGTGATGCCCGGCGACGAGATCACGGCCACCGTCACGGTCACCAAGGTGGATGCGGAGCGTTCTCGCGTCTCGCTCGATACAGTAGTCACCAAGCAAGACGGAACCGAGGTCATCCGGGGGGATGCCCTGGTGATGGTCGAGGCGCTGGCCTGACCTCCGCGCCACCCCTGCTCCGGCAGCGGAGCACCCCGGACGCGGAGACGGCTCGACCTCGGCGAGCACGGGACTGCCGATCATGATCAAGCCCGAGACCCCAGCCACCCTGGACGAGATCCGCGCCGCACGACAGGCGTGGGAGGACAAGGCCGTCGCCCGGGTGCTGGCGCGCTTCCCGGAACGGAAGCAGCGCTTCGAGTCCTCTTCCGCGCCGCAGGAGCGCCTCTACACGCCGGAGGACACGGCGGATCTGGACTACCTGCGGGACGTGGGCTTCCCGGGCCAGTTCCCCTTCACCCGCGGCGTGCAGCCCACGATGTACCGAGGCCGCCTCTGGACCATGCGCCAGTACGCCGGCTTCGGCACCGCGCAGGAGACCAACGAGCGCTTCAAGCACCTGCTTGCGAACGGCCAGACCGGCCTCTCCACCGCCTTCGACCTCCCCACACAGACCGGCTACGACTCGGACGACCCCATGTCCGCCGGCGAGGTGGGCCAGGTGGGCGTCGCCATCGACTCGCTGGCGGACATGGAGACGCTGTTCGAGGGCATCCCGCTGGACCAGGTGTCCACCTCCATGACCATCAACGCGCCGGCGGCCATGCTGGTGGCGATGTACATGGTGGCGGCGGAGAAGCAGGGCCACGAGCGCAGCGTGGTGATGGGCACCGCCCAGAACGACGTGCTGAAGGAGTACGTGGCCCGCGGCACCTACATCTTCCCGCCCACAGAGTCCGTGCGGCTGGCGGCGAACCTGATCAACTTCTGCGCCGCGGAGGCGCCTCGGTTCAACTCGATCTCCGTCTCCGGCTACCACATCCGGGAGGCCGGCTCCACGGCCGCGCAGGAGATCGCCTTCGCCTTCGCCAACGCCATCGCCTACCTGGAGGAGTGCAAGCGCCAGGGCGGCGACCTGAACGAGAGCGCGCAGCGCGTCTCCTGGATCTTCAACACCCACAACCACTTCTTCGAGGAGGTGGCGAAGTACCGAGCGCTGCGCCGCCTCTGGGCGCGCCTGATGGTGGAGCGCTTCGGCATCACCAACGCACAGGCGCAGATGCTGCGCACGCACACCCAGACCGGCGGCTCCACGCTGACCGCGCAGCAGCCCAAGAACAACATCGCGCGCGCGGCCCTGCAGGCCCTGGCGGCGGTGACCGGCGGCGTACAGTCGCTGGCCCTGTCCTGCTACGACGAGGCGCTGGCGCTCCCCACCACGGAGGCGCAGCAGATCGCACTGCGCACGCAGCAGATCATCGCCTTCGAGTCCGGCGCGGCCGACACGGTGGACCCGCTGGCTGGCTCCTACTACGTGGAGGACCTGACCAACCGCCTGGAGCAGGAGGCGCGTCACATCATGGAGCGCATCCAGGACATGGGCGGCTCCGTCGCGGCCATCGAGGGCGGCTGGATGCAGGCCGAGATCCAGGAGGCCTCCATGCACTGGCAGCGCCAGGTGGAGTCCGGGGAGCGCATCATCGTGGGCGTGAACGAGTACGTGGACCCGGACGAGGACGCCACACCCATCTTCCGCCCCAACCTGGAGGTGGTGGGCGCCCAACTCACCCGCCTGCAGCAGGTGCGCGCCGGACGCGACCAGGCGGCCACGGATGCCGCACTTGCACGCCTGCGCGAGGCGTCCCGGCAGGACGTGAACCTGATGGAGCCGATCATCGAGGCCGTCCGCACGTACGCCACGCTGGGCGAGATGTGCGGCGTCCTGCGCGAGGAGTGGGGCGAGTACATTCCGCCCACCGTCGTGTAACCACTCGTGAGCCATCGTCCGGCGGAGGTCGGCAGAGCGCAGGGTGCGCGCTGCCACCAGGCTGGACGGTCAAGAGCAGGTACCCCATCCCCCCGGGGCCGGGTACCGACAGAACAGAGCGCCCCGGGGGCGGGGCTTGATTCGGGAGGCACAACGCAATGGGGGCATTGGACGGTCAGGTCGCACTCGTGACCGGCGGCAGCCGCGGCATTGGCCGCGCCACCGCGATCGCGCTGGCGGAAGAAGGCGCCAACGTGGTCATCAACTACACCTCGAACGAAGATGCGGCGAAGGCGACCGCGGCGGCGTGTGAGCAGCACGGCGTCCAGACGCTCGTGGTGCAGGCGGACGTCGCCAACGTGGAGGACGCCCAGCGCCTGGTGAAGGCTGCCGAGGAACAGTTCGAGAAGATCGACATCCTGGTGAACAACGCCGGCATCAACCGCGACAAGACCGTGGCGCGCATGGCGCCGGAGGACTGGGACGCGGTGGTCCAGACGGACCTGTCGTCCGCCTTCTACGTCACCAACGCCGCGGTGGGCGGCATGCGCACCCGCAAGTACGGGCGCATCATCCAGATCTCGTCGATCCAGGGCCAGCAGGGCGCGGTGGGCCTCTCCAACTATGCCGCCGCCAAGGGAGGCATGATCGCCTTCACCAAGTCCGCGGCGCGTGAACTGGCGCGCGACAACATCACCGTCAACGCCATCTGCCCGGGCTACGTCGAGACCGACATGATCTCTGGCCTCTCGGACGAGGTGAAACAGACCCTGCTCTCGCGCATCCCCCTGGGCCGCTTCGGCCGGCCCGAGGAAGTCGCGCAGACCGTGGTGTTCCTGGCGAAGCCGTCCGGCGACTTCTACACCGGCGCGCAGTTGAACCTGAACGGCGGCGAATACATGTAGCGAGGGCTCTCCTCGCAGCGCTCCGGCCGTGTTCCCCGAATCTTCACGGGAGCCGCACTGAGAACTTGACCGCCACGGGCCGCCCTCAGGAGGGCGGCCCGTACACTATCTCCAACCTCTGACCGCCACCTGACAGCCCTCGGCCGCCGCCCTCCGAGGCCCGCTCGGACTGCCTTTGCGTTACCAGGTCACGACCGTCGTCATTGGCATCGTCACGTTCGTGGCGCTGGGGGCGGCCGCCCTCTTCATCGGCCTCTCCCTCTCCTCGGGCGACGACGGCCGCCGCCAGCGCGCAGCCGAGGCCGAGTTCGAGGCGTTCCAGGCGGCCCTGCTCGCACGTGCGGACGGTCTTCGCGGCCACGCGGTCGGCCTCCTCCAGCAGGAGGAGGTCGTGCGCTTCGCCGTCACCGGCGGCTCGCCCCCCTCCCTCCTCACCTTCGGCCGAGCATCGCGAGGCGGCGCGGACTACCTCCTGGTCTCCGGCCCCGGCCGCGCCCTGGTGTTCGAGAACGGGCTGATGGACTCCATCGTCCACGGCGTCAACGACACCTCGCCGCAGGCCCTTGCCCTCCTGGACGGCGCGACGGCGGGCGGCATCTTCGACTTCGCGGAGGGCCCGGTGCTCGCCGCCGGCGCCGCCACCAGCCCCGGCACGGAGCGCGCCGCCGTGGCGCTGGGCCTGCGCCTGGACACGGAGGCGCTCGAGGCGCTGGCGGGGGGCGGCGAGCGGCGCGTCACGCTGACGTGGGCCAGCGACGGGAGCGAGCCGGACGGCGTGCGCGTGCAGGGCGGCGCCACCCCGGGCCGCGTTGCCATTGTCGGCCCCGTGGCTCTCGCGGAGGCGAACCGCGCGCTGGTCGCGGCCGTGGAGGTGCCGGCCTCGGTGCTGCCGGAAGCCGCGGATCAGGGGCTCTCGCGCTGGCTGATTGTGATGCTCGCCTTCGGCGGTGCAGGCATCGTCGCGTTCGGCGTGGTGGTGCGCGTAATGGCCGGCGGCATCGACGACGTACGCTCCGGCCTCCTCGCCGCGCAGGAGACCGAGGGCAACCCAGCCGTCCTCGACTCCCTGGCCGGCAGTGACGAGGTGGGACGCACGGCGGCGCAGGCCGCCGCCACGCTCCGCACCGTGCGCGAGCGCACCGTCGCCGCGATCGACGAGGCGCGCGTGGCCACGGCCAGGCAACTGCTGGGCGAGCACGTGATCCGGTCGATGCACGAAGGCGTGCTCGTGGAGCGCTCGGACACTACGTGCATCGTCCTGAACCCCGCGGCCACGGACCTGCTGCAGGTGGAGCCGGCGACCGTCCTGGGCGTGCGCAACGGCATCCGCGAAGTGCTGGGGGGCGCCCTCTACCAGCGCCTGCGCGAGCGCGCCCATGACCGTGACCTGGCTCAGCGCCTGGAGGTCTTCTCGCTGGGCGGCCGCGACCTCGCCTTCGACGCGTACGAGGTGCCGGAGTACCGCAGCGACGGCCACAGCCTGCTGATCATCATCCGAGACGTCTCCGCCGTCCTGGAGGTGGAGCAACTGAAGCGCGACGTAGTCTCCGTGGTCAGCCACGAACTGCGCACGCCGCTGACCGTGGTGGCCCTCTCGATCGGGATGCTGGACGAACCCGGCGCGGACCAGGCGCAACTGGTGGCGGCCGCGGAGCGCAACGTGCAGCGCATGCGCGAACTGGTGGACGACATGCTTGACCTCGCTCGCCTCGAAAGCGGGCAGGCCACGCTGGACCACGAGGCCCACAATCCGGTCACGCTGGTCCAGGAGGTCCTGCAGTTCCTGCGGCCGCAGGCGGAGGCGAAACAGGTCACCGTCCGCGACGCCGTGGACGGTGACCTCCCCGACGTAGTCGAAGTGGACCGCAAGCAGGTCCAGCGTGCGGTAACGAACCTGGTGAGCAACGCCGTGAAGTTCAGCCCGTCCGGCTCGGACGTGTGGGTGGTCCTCCGCCCCGGCGGCGACTGGCTCTACATCGACGTGGCGGACTCCGGGCCCGGCATCCCGCACGAGGAGCAGGCGCGCATCTTCACGCGCTTCTACCGCGCCTCCAACACGCGCGAGCAGGCCACGGGGACGGGCCTCGGCCTGCCGATCGTGCGCCAGATCGCGGAGTTGCACGGCGGCCGCGCGGACCTGCTTCCCACCGAGCAGGGCTCCTACTTCCGCATCACCCTCCCCGTCCGCGCCCCCACCCAGATCGAGGGCTAGCACTTCTGGCCCCCTTGCGGCGCGCCGCGAGAAGTGGCATCCTCCGCCGTCCGCGCTCGCTCCACGCACCCCCGGCGCGCCACTGATCGAGGAGGCTCGGAATGCCGTCGCCTGATGGCCCTATCGGCAGGCGGGTGGTTGTGGTCGGGACGACGTCCAGCGGCAAGAGCACGCTGGGCGCCAGGCTCTCGAAAACCCTCGGTGTGCCGTTCGTGGAACTGGACGCGCTCAACTGGGAGCCCAACTGGCATTCTGTGGCCGAGCACGATCCGGCCGAGTTCGAACGCCGCATCCGAGAGGCTACCGAGGGCGACGGCTGGGTGGTCGCCGGCTCCTACTCGAAGTTCTCGGAGCGCACCTTCTGGCCGCGGCTGGAGACCGTGGTGTGGCTGGACCTGCCGCTGCGCCTCGTGCTGTGGCGGGTGGTCACCCGCTCCTGGCGTCGGTGGCGGACGAAGGAACTGCTCTGGGGGACGAACACCGAGAACCTCTGGACGCACCTGAAGTTGTGGAGTCCCGACTCCCTGATCTACTGGGCCGTGACGACGCATCGGGTCAAGCGCCGACGCTACCTGGCGCAGATGACGGACCCCGCCTGGGCGCACATCCGTTACATCCGCCTCACCACCCCCGCAGAGGTCGAGGCGTTCGCACGAGCGGTCGAGGCGGGCACCGCTTCCGCCACAGAGGCCTAACCCGGGGGCTACCATCGTCCGGCCACCATCACCGAACGCGCGCCTCGATCCAAGGGGGCGACGAGACAGGGGGACAGGATGGCGGAACGACTGCGGTTCTCGGCGGCGGCCGCCTACCGACACCTCCGCCAGGTCGACCCTGTCGTCGGCCGCCTGATCGAGGAGCACGGGCCGTACCGGCCTCGACCGGCCATGGACCACTACGAGTCGCTACTACGCACGGTCATGTTCCAGCAGTTGAACGGCCGCGCCGCCTCCGCCATCCAGGAGCGGTGGATGGGCCTCTACGGCGGGCGCTACCCCACCCCCAGCGAGTTACTGGCCACCACGGACGAGGCGTTCCGCGCGGTGGGCGTCTCCCGCCAGAAGAGCGGCTACCTGCGCGACATCGCGGAGCGCATGCTCTCGGGCGCCCTCGACTTCCGGCGCCTGGACGAGATGTCGGACGAAGCGATCGTGGAACAGGTGACGGCGGTCAAGGGACTGGGCGAGTGGTCCGCGCACATGTTCCTGATGTTCCAACTCGGACGGCCGGACGTGCTGCCCATTGGCGACTTCGGGGTGCGCAACGGGATGCGGCTAGCCTACGGCCTGCGTGAGATGCCCTCGCCCGCCCGCGCTCGGGAGATCGGCGCGCCGTGGGAGCCCTACCGGTCCGTGGGGGCGTGGTACATGTGGCGCGCCACCGAAGGCATCACCGAGTACGTGAGCGACACGGAGCCCGAGGCCACGCCCGCAGGGTAGCCACGCCCGCGGGGTAGCCACGCCCGCGAGGTAGCCACGCGGCTACCGGGCGGGCCGAGGCGCCCCCTCGTACCGGGCTCGTGCCGGGATCGCCAGCCCCTGCCCCGCCTCACTCCTATACTGGCGCGAGCAGTGAGTCGGCAGCCCTCGGCAGCGCGTAGGCGCGGGGGCGTACGGTAACGGCAAGGATCCCCACCCATGCGCATTGTCCTCTTCGGCCAGGCTGCCTTTGGCAAGGATGTCCTGGAGGCGCTGCTCGCGGCGGGCGAAGAGGTGGTGGGCGTCTCCACGCCTCGACAGGACACGCGCCCCGACCCGCTGTTCGAGGCGTCCACGGCGCACAAGATCCCCGTCATCGAGACGCCCAGCCTGCGGCAGGACGAGCCCTTCCAGCGCTACCTGGAGTGGAAGCCGGACCTGCTGGTCTTCGCCTTCGTCACTGACATCGTGCGCAAGCGCGTGCTGGACGCGGCCACCTACGGCGCCATCCAGTACCACCCCTCCCTGCTCCCCCTGCACCGAGGCCGCGCGGCCATGAACTGGGCGATTATGTCCGGCGCCACCAAGACCGGCCTCTCCATCTTCTGGGTGGACGAGGGCATCGACACCGGCCCCATCCTCCTCCAGCGCGAGGTGGAGATTGAGCCGGACGACTCCGTGGGCTCGCTGTACTTCAACCGCCTCTATCCCATGGGCGTGGAGGCGCTGGGCGAGGCGGTGCGGCGGGTGCGGGAGGGCAACGCCCCGCGCGAGGAGCAGGACGACGTCGACGCCACCTACGAGCCCCCCGTGGCCGATGAGCACGCCCGCATCGACTGGCACCAGCACGGGCGGGTGGTGCACAACATCATCCGCGGATGCGACCCGCAGCCCGGCGCCTGGGCCATCGTCCGAGGCCAGCCGGTTCGCCTCTTCGGCTCCCACTGGCGGCCCGGGCACCCGGACCAGCCCCCCGGCACGGTCATCGCCACCGTGGACACCAGCGTGGAGATCGCCACCATCGGCGGCACGCTGACCATTGACCGCGTCCAGCGCGAGGGCCAGCCAAAGGCGCCAGCGGTGGACGCCCTCCAGGCAGGCGACGTGCTGGAGCGTCCGTCGTAGTCACTTCTGTCCGGCGCAGCCAGGTGTGCGCGACCGTTCGCGCGGAGCATTGTGCGCAGTGAGGAGAGCCACGTGATCGTCGGCTGTGTCACGGAGATCAAGACGGAGGAGTACCGGGTGGGGCTCACTCCGGAGTCGGTCACCGCTCTGGTGGAGGGCGGGCACACCGTCCTCATCCAGGCCGGCGCCGGCGAGGGCTCCCACTACTTCGACCAGGACTACGCCGCCGCAGGCGCCCAGGTGGTGACCACCGCAGAGGAGGTCTGGGCGCGCGCCGAACTGCTCTGCAAGGTGAAGGAGCCCCAGGAGTCCGAGTTCGCCCTGATGCGCCCGGACCAGGTGTTGTTCACTTACCTGCACCTGGCCGTGGCGCCGGTGGTGGCGAAGGCCATGCTGGACGCGGGCGTCATCGGCGTGGCCTACGAGACGGTGCGCCGGGCGGACGGCTCGCTGCCGCTGCTCGCCCCCATGTCCGAGGTGGCCGGCCGCATGGCGGTGGAGATCGGCACGCACTACCTGAAGCGCCCCGGGCCCGGCCGCGGGCTGCTGCTGGGCGGGGTGCCCGGAGCGCCTCCCGGCCACGTCCTGGTGATCGGCTCCGGCAACGTGGGCGCCAACGCCGTGCGCATCGCCGTCGGCCTCGGCGCACGGGTGACGGTGGCCTCGATCGCGGAGGAGCAACTGAGGGCGCTCGACCGCGAGTACCAGGGCCGCGTGGAGACGATCCTCTCGTCGCCCAAGGCGATCGCGGACCGCATCCGCACGGCGGACCTGGTGATCGGCGCGGTGCTGGTGGAGGGTGAACGCGCGCCCGTGGTCGTGACGCGGGAGATGGTGCGCTCCATGCCAGCGGGCTCCGTGATCGTGGACGTGGCCGTGGACCAGGGCGGCTGCATCGAGACCACCCGCGCCACCGACCACTCCGCGCCGACCTACGTAGACGAGGGCGTGATCCACTACGCCGTGCCGAACATGCCCGGCGCCGTGCCACGCACCTCCTCGCGCGTCCTCGCGGGCCTCACGCTGCCGTACGCCCTGCGCATCGCCAACCTCGGCATCGCCGAGGCGGCGCGGCGTGACCCTTCGCTGGCGGGCGGCGTGAACCTGTGGCGAGGCAAGGTCACGCACTCCGCAGTCGCCCGCGCGCTTGGCTACGACTTCGTCCCGCTGTCCGAGGCCATGGGGACCTAAGGGTTCCGCTCGTCCGGAGCCCGCGTCAGACCTCCAGCACGCCCGTGGCCACGAGCACGGAGGAGCCGCCCACGCGCACGTGGCCCACAGCCCCCGGGGCGCCCTCCACCTGGATGTGGAGCCAGGACGGGCGGCCCATGGCCGCGCCCTGCAGGTTCACGATGCCGCGCGCGTCCGCCACGGGCACCAGCCCGTGCTGCACCAGGTAGCCGCCCAGCGGCCCGCAGGCGCCGCCGGTGGCGGGGTCCTCCATGATGCCGAGCACGGGCGCAAACATGCGGCTGTAGGCGGTGGCCGGCGGGTCGCCCGCCTCCCCGGGGTCGGTCGTGAAGACGTAGTAGTGGTCCAGGCCGCGCTCGATGGCCAACCGTCGCATCACCTCCAGGTTGGGCGCGGCCCGGTCCACGGCCGCGCGCGAGCGCAGGGGCACGAACAGGAACGCCACGCCCGTCGAGACCACCTGTAGCGGCACGTCCGGCGCCAGGTCGGCCGCCTCGAGGCCCACTGCGGCAGCGACCGCCTCGCGCGTGGGTGCGTCCTCGAACGTCTCTCCGAAGGCGGGCACGCGCTGGGTCATCCATGCGAAGCCCAGCGCCTCGCCGGCCCACTCCAGGTCCACCGGCGTGGGCCCCACGTTCAGGCCGAACGTGAACCGCAAGGTACCCGGCACGATCTCGCCCTCCCGTACCAGCGCGAAGGTGGTGCCAATGGTGGGATGCCCGGCCATCGGCAACTCCTGCGCCGGGGTGAAGATGCGCATCCGCACGTCTGTGCCGTCCCCCTCTGCCGGGAGGACGAACGTGGTCTCCGAGAACGCCATCTCGGCGGCGATGGTCTGCATCTGGGCGTCGCTCAGCCCTCGGGCGTCCGGCAGCACCGCCAGTGGGTTGCCCTCGAAACGGGTGTCGGTGAAGACGTCATAGTGCAGGTAGCGGTACTCGGTCATAGCGGCTCCATCACGGCTCGGGGTGAAGCAGGCAGCCTAGAGGCTCGCCCGCCTGACGGCGAGACGGATCCGGACAGGCGAGGGAGGCTAGAATCCCCCCGTCGAAGGCGCAGGCCCTCGGCTGGAATGGCGCTCATGCTGCTTCGCACCGTCCGGCGCGCGCTCGGCCCCCTCCTGGAGCACGAGCAACTACTGATGATCAGCATCTCCACGGTGCTGGTCATGGCCGGCCAGGGTGTGATTTCGCCCGTGCTCCCGCTCTTCGCGGAAGAACTGGGCGTGGGCGCCGCCGTGATCGGCCTCACGCTCTCCTTCTTCGCCCTGGCGAGGCTCATCCTCAACGTGCCGCTCGGCCTCCTGTCTGACCGCTACGGCCGGCGCGTGCTGCTGGTGAGCGGACCGCTGGTCACGTCCCTGGGGATGGTGGGATCCGGGCTGGCGGGGGACATCTACCAGTTGCTCGCGTGGCGGTTCGTGGCCGGTGCGGGCTCCGCGATGTACATGACGGGCGCCCAGATCTACCTGGCGGACATCTCCACCGCGGCCACGCGTGCGCGCTTCATGGGCACGAACCAGGGCGCGCTCCTGCTCGGCGTTTCCATTGGCCCTGCGGTCGGCGGCGCGGTGGCGGAGTTCTGGGGCCTGCGCGCCCCCTTCTACCTGGTGGGTGCGTTCGCCCTCATCGCCACGGTCTACGCCTACCTCCGCCTGCCGGAGACGCGCCACCTGGCGGAGGCGGCGCCCGCACCCGAGCCTCCGCCGGCGGGCACGAAGGCCCCGAGGCGTGCCTGGGTGACGTTCGCCCTCTCCCGCGACTTCCTCGCCGTGGCCGCCGTGACGCTGGCCATCTTCTTCACCCGCACGGCGTCCAGGCAGACGATCATGCCGCTGCTGGCCTCGGCGCGCCTCGGGTTCAGCGCGGGGATGCTGGGCGTGCTGTTCACGGCCATGTCCGTGGTGAACATGCTGCTGATCGCGCCGGCGGCGTTCATCGCGGACCGCTACGGTCGCAAGGCGGCCATCGTCCCCAGCGGGCTGGTGACGGCCGCGGCCCTGCTCATCCTTGGTGTCTCCAGCACCACGCTCGTCTTCGTCACAGGCGCCATGGTGCTGGCGCTGGGTACCTCCATCGCCGGCCCGGCGCCGGCCGCCTACGCGGCGGACATCTCCCCACCTCACCTCCGAGGGCTGGGCATGGGCATGTACCGTTCCTCCGGCGACATCGGCTTCATGGTGGGGCCGCCGCTGCTGGGGCTGGTGGCGGACGCCACCTCGTACGGATGGGCGCTCGCCGTGAACGCGGCGCTGATGGCCGTCGCCGCGCTGTTCTTCCTCACCGCGCGGGAGACCGTCCAGCGCGTCGCACCTGCGCCGTCCAAGGCAGCCGTACGCCAGTAGCCTCCACACGCCCCCCACCGCTGGGGACGGCATCACCGAGGGGAAAGACATGCCGAGGGTCACCGAATACCGCATGCGCGTCCGCTCCACGGACATGGACTCGGACCGCATCGTGAACAACGCGCACTACTTCGAGTACTTCCAGGAGGCGCGCCTGGACCACCTCGCGGCGATCCGGGTGACCGGGCAGCCTCGGAAGCCCGGCGACGGTGGCCGCACGTTCACGCTGGCGGAGACCACCTGCACGTACCGCAGCCCATTGCGCCACCGGGACGACATCGTGGTGCGCGCATGGACGAAGGAGGTGCGCAACCGCAGTTTCGTGCTGGGCTACGAGATCGTGCGCCAGGACTCGGGCGCACTGGTGGCGGAAGGCTCCTCCGCCCAGGTCTGGCTCGACGCTGAGGGCGCTCCCACGCCTCTGCCAGACGCCGTCCGCCAGGCGCTGCAGGACTCGCTCTAGCCCGTCCCTATCGCGGGATCGCGTCCCAGCCCAGCGCCGAGGCCACCCGCGCTTCCTCGTCCGGGGGGAGGCGGAGGAAGAGCGCACTCGCCTCGGCCAGGCGCTGGCCCTCGGCGTCTTCCACGTGCGCCTCCACCTCCAGGCGGCGGCCACGCTCCGTGGTGACGGCGGCGCGGATCAGCAGGTCGCCCGTGGAGGGGACGGGACGGCGATAGCGCGTCTCCATGCGGGCGGTGACACCCAGCGCACGCGACCTGGACCACATGGCCCACGCCATCGACTCGTCCATCAGCGTGACCAGGACGCCGCCGTGCAGGACGCCCGGGAAGCCCTGGTCCGCCTCGCGCGGACGGTAGCGACAGAGGATGGCGCCGGAGTCCGGCGTCGCATCCGGGTCGCGCTCGAAGCGCATGTGCAGGCCGTGGGCGTTGCGATCGCCGCAGGCGAAGCAGACCTGGTCGTACTGGCGCGGATCGAAGTGCGGATCGGCGGGGCGGCCAGGGGCGTCCATCCGGCTACCGGTAGCGGACGCTGGCCGTGCCGGTCAGCAGCACCTCGCCGCCCTCGTCCGTGCAGGTGACCTCGTAGGTGGCGAGGCCGTCCGCGTCCTTCCGCAGGTCTGCCCGCGCGATGACGGTGACGGGGGTGAGCGCGGGCGAACGCCAACGCACCTTGAGCGTGCCGGTCTCCGCCCACGTCAGCCCGAACCCCTGCGTCAGCGCGTCCGCCACAAGGCCCAGCACCAGCATGCCGTGGGCCACGGGCTGCCCGAAGGGCCCGGCGTACGCCTCCGGCGTCTCGCGGTGGATCGGGTTCGGGTCGCGCGCGGCCTCGGCGTAGCGGTCCACACGGGGCTGGTCGATGAGGCGCGTGACCGTGAGGGTCTGCGGAGCCTGTGCAATCTGCGATGCCATCACGCGGTCACCCCATCCGGCAGCACCATCACGGAGATCTTCATCGTGGTGATCGGCGCCCCGCCCGCGTCCGTCAGGTTCGCCTCGAACGCCGCGATGACGGCGCCACGACGCTCCGAGAGCGCGCTGACGCGCATCTCCAGTTCCATGGGCTCGTCAATCCGCGCGGCGCGGTGGGACTCGTGCTCCTGGCCCGTGTGCATCACCCCCTTGGGGATGGCCACCGTGCTGAGGAGCATCGCAATGGCGATGGCGTCAATGAAGATCGGCGGGACGTGCTCCGCCCAGACCTCCGGGGACTCGCCGGTGGAGTCCAGGTAGGCCTGCACTTCTGCGGCGCTCACCGTCAGCGGGAAGCGCGCGAACGCCTGGCCCTTGACCAGGTCCGCGAACTGCAGCGAGTGGGTCATCCGCCCTGGTCTTCCCCGGTGGCGGCGGACCCGGCGGCGATCGGTCGCCTGCGGGACGCCGAGGTGGACACGGCGTCGCAGTCCTCGGGACGGCGGTCGGCCAGGTGTTCTCGCCCCCAGGCGGCGAGCGGGCTCATGGCGCGCGCGAGGTCCAGGCCACGGTCCGTCAGTTCGTACTCCACCCAGGGGGGATTCGCCGAGACGATCTCGCGACGCACCACGCCCAGATCTTCCAGGTCCTTCAGACGGTCTCGCAACGTCCGCGAGTTGCAGCCCCCCACGGTGGTGCTCAGGTCGTTGAAACGTCGCTTGCCGCTGGCCAGTTCGTAGACGATGCGCGCCACCCATTTCTGCCCCACCAGGGCCAGCGTGGCGCGGACAGGGCAGTATTGGCCGTCTACGGTCCGGGTCAGTTTCTCGTCCATGTCAGGCCTCTGGCCTCCGCGCACAACGTAGCGCGGCGCTCGCCGGGGTGCCACCGGCTGAGCGCCGCGAATCGTGAGGCCAGGCCCGGAGGCCAGCCGTCAGGCCGCGATGTGCTTCTCCACCTCGGAGTGGTCACGCGCGTCCGGGATAGCGTTGTGGATGGCGTAGGCGATCTTGCCCTCGCGGTCCACGACGAAGGTGGCGCGCTCTGCAGCGGCGGCGGCCTCGTTCCAGACGCCGTACCTGGAGGCCACTTCGCCCTTCATGTCCGCCAGCAGTTCGTGCGTGAAGCCCTCCTTCTCCTTGAAGGCCGCGTGGGTGAAGCGGCTGTCCCGGCTGATGCCGTAGACCCTGGCGCCGCGCTCCTGCCAGGAGCCGTAGTTGTCCCGGATCTCGCACATCTCGCCGGTGCAGATGCCGGAGAAGTCAAAGGGGTAGAAGACCAGCACCACGGGGGTGCCTCGCAACTCGGAGAGTGTGACCTTCTCGTTCTGCTCGTTCACGAGCGTGAAGTCCGGAGCCTCCTGGCCCACCTCGATCGCCATAATGGGCGCCCTTCCTGGTGCGTGGTTATGAGTGAAGCGGCGGGAATCCCGCGCTAATCGAGTGTACCAGCGCGACGATCCAGCCCCGAGGCGTCCCTCGCGCGGACGCTACGGCGTCACGATGTCGATCACGAGACGGGCCGGATCCGCCAACTCCGTGACACGGAACGGCTGCTCGCCCGTCAGGCCAATGACCCACGTGGACTGGCCCTCGAAACCGCAGATTTCCTCCGTCTCCCGCACCACCTGGTAGTCCGTAGTGATCTCCAACGGCTCCACGGTGCCCTGGCCCGTCTCCGGGTTGTAGATGTACGCGAAGGGCAGGTCCACCCGCAGGATCGCCGCCCCCTCCACCTCCGCAACGAAGCCCGAGCCGCACTCGACCGCCTCGCTCGCCTCGATGTACTCCACGCGGTAGGCAGGCACGCCGTCCGCGAGGACCACCGGGCCAGTAGCCTCGTCGCTGAACTCCAGCACAAAGCGGTCAAACCCGACGTGCGAGGCGATGCGGACGTCCGAGATGATCCCCGCGCCCTCCCGGCCCGTCTCGTCCACGGGCTCTGCGGAGAAGTCCGTGGGGTCCACAGGGGAGGCGCAGCGCACGATAAAGGCCTGCCCGGCGGGGAGGTCCTCCGGGAAGGCGGCGTTCACGAACGGCGGCGCGTCGGGCACGTAGGTGACGAACGCGCCGGCCACGGTGATCGAGATCGACACCGGTTGGCACGCCTGCTCCTGCAGCGCGCCCGCCACCTGCGGCGGGGTGGCCGCGGCCGTCACGCGCAGTAGCGCGAGGCCCTCCGCCGGCACCTCGCCACTGACGAGGCCAGGCTCCTGCGCGGAGGCCGGCCTCGCCGCGATTACGGCGGCGGTGAGCGCCATCGCGAGCATCGCCACGGCCGCCAGCGGCAGGAGCAGCCGCCCGGGCGACTGGATTGCAGGACGCTTCATGAGACTTCCTCCATGGCTGAAATCTGCCGGCCCGCGAGATCCTCAAGAGAGGGAAGGCGCGGGGCCTCCCCTCTCTCGTCGTCTGGCGGTTGGCGCGTCTGCGGCGAGATGACCCGGCGGTCAGGCGCACCGGACAATGAAGCCTGCGTCCGCCGGCAGGCTGACCGGGAAGTCGGCGTTGACGAAGGCCGGGGCGCCCGGGACGTAGACCACGAACTGGCCGGACTCGGTGATGGAGATGCTCACCGGGGCGCAGCCCAGCGCCACCAGGCCCGTCACCATGCTGGCGGGCGTGGCTACGGCGCTCACCTGCAGCAGCGCCAGTCCGGTGCTGGGCACGTCGCCCACGATCAGCCCGTCCGTGCCGTCGTCATCGTCGTCCTCGGCGGCGGTGGCGCCGGCGGGCAGAGCGAAGAGCGGGATGTCACCCACGCTCAGGCCGCCCTCGCCAAAGCGCACGTTCGAGGCGTCGTCCGCGGTGTGGTAGCGGTAGACGTTGCCGCCCGCGCTCACCCAGACCACGTAGCCCGACGTGACCACCTCCGCGCAGGACTCCGCACCCTGCGCCGCACCGATGCAGGCGTCCTCCCACGTCACGTCTTCCACGCGCAGCACCGTCACCGCCGAGGCGGGCACGGCGGCGCGCGTCCCGGCGAGCGTGCTCACTTGCGTGGCGATCGCCGCCGGCAGGGCGTCCAGGTTGGCCTCAAACAGGGTGGCGCCGCCGGGGAGCGGGTCGGCGGCTGCGTCGGCCACGTCGCTGGCGGCCAGGCGCACGTCCGGGCCCTGGTAGTCGGTGTGGAAGCGATAGGTCGTCGCGCTCGCAGCACTGGCAGTGGCCCAGACCACGTGACCGCTGACCAGCGCCTGCGTACACGCCGTGCCCTGCGACTCAATGCCCAGACAGCCATCCTGCCAGACCACCCGCTCGGCGCGATCGATGGTGACGGCCGTGGTGGCCACGCCCGCCTCGGACGCCACGCGCGCCTTGACGATCGTGGCCAGGGCGGCGGGGATGGACTCCTCCGCGCCGGGGGCCGCCTGCGCGCTCGCCTCGGAAGGGGCGAGGGCCACCGCCAGGGCGGCGAGGGCCACGAGTGCGGCGGCCAGAGAGAGCCAGGCCCGACGGGCCAGGGCCGGAGTGTGCGGTGAATGCATGGTGTCTCCTTCAGCCTCGGGGGGGGGGGGGGAACACCCCACACCCGCCCCTTGGCGCGTGTGCGGAGCGCACTGCGCCGGAGACTAGGAGTTACGCTCTGCCGCCGGCGTTGCGGCGAGTTCTGCCCACCTTGCGCGCGCCTATCAATGGCAAGCGGACGTGGTGGGCCCGTGGAGGTGACCTGGCCCCTACATGGTCCCTACATGGGCCCTACATGAGGGAGGAATCGCCCACGAGCGGACCGGAGGGATCCGCGGTGGGCGGCATCAGCGTGCGCAGGTACACGTCGATGGCCTCGGCCGCGCGGTGGGCGTCTGCGAGCGCGGTGACCACGAGGTCCGCGCCGTTCACGTCGTCGCCGCCGGCGAAGACGCCGGTGAGGTTCGTCTCCAGCGTCTCCGGATCCGCCACCAGTCGGTTCCAGCGATCGCGCGTCATGTCCGGGACGGTCTGGCCCCACTCCTCGTCCACGTTGTAGCCAATGGCCATGATCAGCACGTCCGCCGGCAGGTCGAACTCGCTGCCCTCGACCGGCCGAGGCGTGCGGCGGCCGGTGTCGTCCGGCTCGCCCAGTTCCATGCGCACGCAGCGCAGGGCGGACACCCGGCCCTCCGCGTCCACCAGGATCTCCACTGGACTGGCCAGGTACTCGAACTGCACGCCTTCCTCGCGCGCGTGGTTGCGCTCCTCCACACGGCCCTGCATCTCCGCTTCCGTGCGGCGGTAGACCAGCGTCACGTCCGCGCAGCCCAGGCGGCGCGCGGAACGCACGCAGTCCATGGAGGTGTCGCCCCCGCCCACCACCACCACGTGGCGAGGCGTGCCCAGCGGTTCGCGGTACTCCTGTGGCAGCGCCTCCGGCGGCAGGTTCGTCCGCACCAGGAACTCGGTGGCGCTGATCACCCCTCGGGCGTCCTCGTGATCCAGGCCCAGTCGGGCGCCCTCGGACGCGCCGACGCCGACGAAGACGGCGTCGGCGCTGTTGCGCAGGGCGTCCCAGGGGAGGTCTCTGCCCACGGTGGTGTTGCAACGCACCTGGACGCCCAGGGCCTCCAGTTCCGCGAACTTGCGGTCCACGGCGGCCTTGTTCTGCTTGAAGGTGGGGATGCCGTAGCGCAGCACGCCGCCCGGCTGTGGCCACGCCTCGTACATGGTGACGGCGTGGCCCCGCAGCGCCAGGCGCTCCGCCACGGCGATGCCGGCCGGGCCGGTCCCCACCACGGCCACGCTGCGCCCCGTGGGCTCAGCCACCGTCCGAGGCGTCCCGCTGCCGTGCTCGTGCTGCCACTCCGTCACGAACGTCTCGAGTTTGCCGATGGCCACGGGGAGCGCGTTCTTGCCCACCACGCAATGGCCCTCGCACAGGCGCTCCTGCGGGCAGAGGCGGCCGCACATCTCCGGCAGTTCGCTGGTCTCGCGGAACACGTTGGCCGCGCCGTCGATGTCGCCGCGTTCCAGCAGCCAGAAGGCGCCGGGGATGTCGTTGTGGACGGGGCACGCCTTCACGCATGGCGCGGCGGGGCACTGGATACACCGCTCCGCCTCGATGCGGGCCGCGGACTCCGTGTAGAGATGGAAGACCTCGTCCCAGTTGGCGGTGCGCGTCTCCGGGGACTGCTTGTCCGGGCGCACCGGGGGAATCTGCAGGCGCGCCTTGCGGTCCACGGCCGGACGGTTGCCCGGACGCGACTCCTGTTGCGGTGATTCCTGTTGCGGTGATTCTGGCTCCGCTGGCTGTGGTTGGGGCACCCCGGCGCGAGCGGCCTCGGGCGTCACGGCCGCCGGCGGGACGGCTTCCTCCGGAGGCTGTGAGGCCGGAGCGACCCCGGCGACTGGGGTGGCTGGCGCCTGCTCGTTCGGCATCGTCCCCGCTTCCCGTGCCCGAGATCTAACGCTGAGCGACCGTTCACCTACGCGATGTTCTCAGCCTACCGCAATCACGACTACGGGCGAGATCCCCGATCTATCACCACGAACGTGCCTGTCCCGGACCCCACCAGCGTCCCCTGGGCGTCGAAGCACTCGCACGTACAGTGCCACACGGAGCGGCCTCGGCGCAGGACGCGTCCCACGGAGCGCAGCGTCTCGCCGGCGATGGGCCGCAGCCATCGGAAGTCGGACTGCGAGGTGACCACGCGCTGCTCCGGCTCGATCAGCGTCCGCACCGCGCCACCCATCGCGGTGTCCGAGATCAGCGTCCACATGCCGCCGTGGAGGACCCCGTCCGCGTTCAGCACGGGCGGCGTGATGCGCAGCGTGACCTCCAGCCAGCCCTCGCCGCCGTCCGTAATGTCGAAGCCAAGCAGGTCGTAGATCGGCGCACGCAGCGCCCGAGGCAGCGCGAGCCAGTCCCGCTCCACCCGCCCTACCGGTTGCGCGTCTGCGGCGTCCACCATCTCGAGGCCCCCTCGGCACGTGGCGAGATCGTAGCCGTCAGGCCGGGGGCGTGTCCTCCAGCGCATGGGCGTGGTGCGCGTGGTGGCGGCCCTGGCGGCGGAGAAGCGCCTGCGCCACCAGGCCGTGCTTCGGCGCCAGGACGAGAGACACCAGGAACACCGCGGTCGCCGTGAGGACGATCGTCGCGCCGGCGGAGGAACCGGCGTGGTAGGAGATGTAGAGGCCCACCACCCCGCTCCCTGCACCAATCGCGCCACCGAACGCCATCATGTGGTCCAGCCGGTCCGTGAGCAGCCGCGCGGCCGCCGCCGGGGTGACCACCAGGGCCAGGATCAGGATGTTGCCCACGGACTGCAGCCCCACCACGATCGTGGCGGTCACCAGCAGTAGCAGCAGCAGGTCCAGCCAGAACACGGGATAGCCCAGCGTCTTCGCCAGCGTCACGTCGAAGGCGACCATGGCGAGTTCCTTGAGCAGCAGGAACAGGATTGCCAGCACCACCACCAGGATGATCGCAGACACCAGTACGTCCGTGGTGGAGATGCCCAGGATGCTGCCGAACAGCAGGCTCCCCAGGTCGCGCGTGAACCCGGTCTGACGGCTGATCAGCACGATGCCCACAGCGAAGAACGCCACGAACAGCACGCCGATGGCCGTGTCCTCCGAGACACGTCGGTTGCGCGTCAGCACACCGATGCCCACCGCCGTCAGCGCCCCCACCACCAGGGCGCCCAGCAGGACGCTGGCGCCTGCCAGGTAGGCCACCACCACGCCGGGGAACACTGCGTGCGCCAGCGCGTCGCCGATGAACGCCAGTCCCCGCAACACCACGAGCGTGCCCACGACGCCCGAGAGGATGCCGACGATCACGATCTCCGCCAGCGCGCGCTGCATGAACGGGTACTGCAGCGGGTCCAGCAGCAGGTCGCTCACGCGAACACCGCCAGTTGGCCGCCGAACGTGGCCCGCAGCGTCTCCGGCGTGAACGTCTCCTCCGTGGGGCCGAAGGCCACCAGGCGGCGGTTGATGCAGGCGATGGACGTGGTCATCTCCTGCACCTCGTCCAGGTCGTGCGTGGCGACCAGCACGATCACCCCGTCCGCCGCGAAGGCGCGGATCACCGCGTGCAGCACCGCCCGGTTCGCCGTGTCCACGCCGGTGAACGGCTCGTCCAGCAGCACCAGGCGAGGCTCCTGCGCCAGCGCACGCGCCAGGAAGATGCGCTGCTGCTGGCCCCCGGAAAACTCCGAGATGTGGTTGTGCTCCATCCCCCCCAGCCCCATGCGCTGCAGGGACTCGAGGGCGATACGCCGGTCCTCCCGGTCCGGCCGCCGAAACCAGCCGATGTCGCGGTTACGGCCCATCAGCACCACGTCCAGCGCGCTGCCCGGGAACCCCCAGTGCACGTCCTCCCGCTGGGGCACGAAGGCGAGGCGGCCTCGATGCTCGCTCAGGGGCCGGCCGCCGAGGGTCACGCGGCCGGAGCGCAGCGGGAGGACGCCGGCCACGGCCTTCAGCAGCGTGCTCTTGCCCCCGCCGTTGGGGCCGATGATCCCCACCACCTCGCCCCGGCCCACCTCGAACGAGACGGGGGCAAGGTCAAACGTGGAGCCGGCGTAGCCGGCCGAGACGCCGTCCAGCACCAGGCGGGCGTCCGCGTCCAGGGGCGGCGCGGTCACCGGAGCGCCTCCGCGATGCGCCGGGCGTTGTGGAGCAGCATCCCGTCCACCGTGTCCGCGCCGGAGCCCTCCGGGCCCAGCGTGTCGCTGTAGAGGTCCGTCACCACACGCACGCCGGTGTCCTCCGCCAGACGCTCCACCAGCCTCGGATCCACCGAACTCTCCGCGAAGATCGCGCGTACGCCCTCCCGCTCGATCAGCCCCTGGAGTTCTGCGAGCGCACGCACCGAGGCCTCCGCGCCGCTGGCCGTCGCGGGGATCACCGCCCCCACGAACTGGAGGCCGTAGCGGTCCAGGAAGTAGCCCAGCGAGTCGTGCGCGGAGACCACCTTGCGGTGCTCCACCGGGACCGTCTCCAGCAGCGCCCGCACCTCCGCGTCCACCTCGTCCAGTCGCTGGGCGTAGGCGTCCGCATTGGCCCGGAACGCCGCCGCCCGCTCCGGGAACGCCTCGGCGAGGGCATCCGCGATGTTGGCGACCATCACCTGCACCCGCTCGGGGTCGTGCCAGACGTGCGGATCGAGGTCGCCCTCGTGCCTGTGGCCGTCGTCCTCGGCGTGTTCGCCATGCTCAGCGTCGTCATCGTGGTCCTGCGCGTCGCGGTCGGTCGAGCGGAGCGCGATACCGTCCGTGACGGTGACTACATGGCGCACCCCCGCGCCGGCGATGGCGCCGTCCAGGAAGTCGTCCAGGCCGATGCCGTTGCGGAGCACCACGGCCGCGCGCGAGAGACGGGCGACCTCGGCGGGCGACGGCTCGTAGTCGTGCGGGTTCACGCCGGGCGCCAGCAGCGTCGCCACCTCGACCGTCTCACCGCCCTCGAGCACCTCGCTGCCCACGACCTCCCGCGCGAGGGCGCCGATCTGGCTGGTGGTAGCCATCACCAACGTGCCCTCCCCCGCGTCGCCGTCCGCCCCGCAGGCCGCGAACAGCAACGAGAGGCCGAGGAGGAGCGCGACAGGAACGGTGCGGCGGAAGGGCATGGGGGAATTCCCGTACTGAGCCTGAGTCTCGATTGGGCTCTGATGCTATTGAAACCGAGTTTCAACTGCAAGCGGGAACGCCTACCCGGCGCGCGAGCCTCCCACGCGCGCCACCCCATCAGGCGCCGGCCCGTCCCTCGGCACCCCGTCTCTCGCAAGGCAGTCCGGGCAGCGTCCGTACACCTCCAGGCGGTGCGCCTCCACCGCATAGCCGGTCCGCGCCTGCACGTCTTCAAACACCGCCTCGAGGGCGTCCGAGGAGAAGTCCTGGACGGCGCCGCACTCCACGCATAGCAGGTGATGGTGGTGCTCCTCCGGCGCCAGGCGGTAGGCGAGCGCGCCCTGGTCCAGCACCACCTGGCAGACCACACCCAACTCCTGCAGGAGCCGGAGCGTGCGGAACACGGTGGCGCGGCCCACCTCCGGCGCGGCGCTCAGCACGTCGTCCGCGGCGAAGTGGTCACCCATGCCCTCCATCACCTCCAGCAGGTGGCGACGAGGCCCCGTCAGGCGATAGCCCCGACGGGCGAGGAGGCGCGCGATGGCGTCTGCGGTAACGGCTGACATGGTGTAGCCATCGTCCGGGGGAGCCTGCGGCCTGTCAACGCGGGGCGGAGGCGGCAGTCCTGCGGTCCGCGCGCACTCGCTGTCATCGAACGCTCGGAACAGGCACAATGGCGCCTGTGACTACTCGACACTGGCGCATGGTCCTGTGGGCCGCCATGCTCACGTCCGTCTGCTGGGTGGCGTGGAGCGCAAAACTGGCGCTGCTCCCGTTCGCCGTGGGCGCGGTGATCACGTACTCGCTGCAGCCCGTGGTGGACTGGATGGCCTCCTTCATCCCGGCCCGCACCCACCGGCACGACGTGTTCCGGCGCGGCGCGGTGGTCTTCTTCATCTACCTGGTCTTCTTCGGCTCCATCACCGGTGTGGGCCTGGCGGTGGTGCCTACCGCGGTGAACCAGACGGCGGAGATCTTCGCTGACCTCCCGCAGATCGTGGAGGAGGCGCGCCTCCAACTGACGGACTGGGTGGACCAGTACCGAGCGCAGTTGCCGGAGGAACTCCGCGACGAGATCGACGGCGCCACGGAGGACCTGGGCGTGGCGGCCACGGACCTGGTCCTCAGCGTCCTCGGGGGCGGGGTGGGCGCCATCACCAGCACCCTGGCGCTGGTGTTCGGGTTCCTGGTGGTGCCGTTCTGGATGTTCTACGCCCTGCGCGACCGGCACTTCGTGGAGCGCAATTTCATGCGCGCCGTCCCGGACTCCGCCAAGGCCGACGTGGCGAACATCGGCCGCATCTCGGACTTCCTGCTGGGGCGCTACATCCGAGCACAACTGCTGCTGGGCGTGATCGTGGGCGTGGCGATCGCCCTGAGCATGACGCTGCTGGGGGTGCAGTTCTCCATCGGCCTGGGCCTCTGGGCGGGCATCACCGAGTTGATCCCCATCCTGGGCCCGTGGCTGGGGGCGGCTGCGGGCATGGTGGTGGTGCTGGCCACGGAGCCGGAACTCGCGATCTGGGTGGCCCTCATCTACTTCGTGGTGCAACAGGTGGAGAACAACCTGCTGGTGCCTCGCATCCAGGGCCGCGCCGTGGACATCCACCCGGCCATGGTGATCCTGCTGCTGGTGGTGGTGGGGTCGATCTGGGGGTTCCTCGGCATGCTGGTGGCCGTGCCCATTGCCGCCATCGCACGCGAGTTGTTCTGGTACGTGGACCGCAGGCTGCGAGGCGAGAGCCCGGCGGACGCCTACGCCCACAGCCACGTGGGCAAGCGCCAGATCGACATGCCTGCGGACGCCCACCTGGATTCGCCCGAAGCGATCACGGACGCGGAGGCGGCCTTCCTGGCGCGGGAGGCCCGCGCCCGGGGACGAGACCCAGAGACGACGCCGGAGAAGAGCCCGGAGAACGCCGGAGAGCCCGAGCGCAGCGAGGCGGGCGGCTAGCGTCGCCGGCTACCCTCGTCGGCCAGTGCATGCCGCCAGTGAATGCTCTAGCGAATGACCGTGCTGTCGCGCGTGAGCGTGGCCTGCAGCACCACGGGGCCATCGTCACCCGGCCCGCTCGCCACCAGGTAGAGGCGCACCGGCTCACGCTCGCCCTCCATGGTGAGTGCCACGGTGGCGTCGCCCTGCGGATCCGGGGTGAAGGTGCCGCCGTAGACCTGGCGTGAGGAGGGGTCCTCCAGCCAGACCTTGTAGGCACTGCCCAGCGGCAACGGCGGCAGGTCATAGACCAGCAGCACGCCCGCCGCGTTCACGTCGCTCCAGAGGTAAGAACCGTGGGCCCCGTGGGCGGCCGCCGTGGGCTCCAGCCGGATACGGCGGGTCTCCGGATCTGACTGCACGGCCAGGATCACCTGCTGATCCTTCAGCGCCGTCTCCAGGCGTACGCCTAGGTTCTGCGCCTGTTCCGCGTCCACGCTCACCTGGCCCAGGGCGTCCAGGCGCTTCGCGTCCGCCTCCACGATCGCGGCCAGTGCCGCCTGGTCAGCGCGCAGGTCGCCAATGGTGGACTGGAGCGAGATGGCCCAGATGCTCACGATGGCCAGCGCCGCCGCGAGGCCGGCCGCCGGCAGGAAGCGCCGCCAGTGGTGGCGCTGGCGCCACGGGCCCGGCGTGCGGCGTGCGGCATGGATCACTCGGTCGCGCAGGTCCGGATCGGCCCGGCGGAGCGGGACGGAGAGCGCGATCATGTCCGCCAGGTCGCGGTACGCCTCGTACTCGCGTGCGGCGGCGGCGTCCGTGCGCACCAGGTAGTCCGCGTCCCGGGCGTCCGGGTCGCTGAGCGTGCCGAGCGCGAACCCGGCCAACAGTGCCTCGCGTTCCTCGGGCGTCACGGGGCGCGCCGGTCCTTTCCCGCGGCCGGCCCCCCGGGGCGGGGGTGTCCGGCATCAACGAAGTCCGCCAGGGTCTCGCGCAGTTTGCGCATGCCCAGGCGGATCCTGGTCTTCACTGTACCCAATGGATCGCCGGTCACCCCGGCGATCTCCACCTGTGTCAGTCCGGAGAAGTAGGCGAGTTCGATCGCTCGCCGCTGCTCCGGTGGCAGCCGGGTCATCGCCGCGCGGACCGCCTCGCGCTGTTCCGCCAGTTCGGCGCCCAGCGCGGGATCGTCCAGCCGGTCGGCGGTGGGGACGGCGGCAATCGGGCTGTCCTCGCTGTCCACGTCCTCTGACCGGTTTCGCCGCGAGATGCGCCGCAGTTCGTCCAGCGCCCGGTTGCGCGTGACCGACATGAGCCAGGAGATGAACCGCCCGCGGTCCGGGTCGAACGAGGCCGGCTGCCGCCACAGGCGGAGGAAGACCTCTTGCGTAACGTCCTCCGCAAGTTGGGCGTCATGCAGAACCCGAAGGCTGACCGAGAAGACCAGAGCGGAGTAACGGTCGTAGAGCGACTCCAGCGCCTCGATGTCCCCGCGGCCCAGCCCCTCCATCAACTCGGCATCATCGGTCGCGCGTTCGGCCCTGGCGCGGGCGTCCGGCGACACACCCTCTCTCTGAGTTACGTCGTGCAGGCGCGCACGGATTCCCCCGCGTGCCGGCGTCGCACGGTCAGCGGCCGTACGAGCGCTCGCGGTGTGGTCAGGCTGCGGGCGCCCGCCGGGTGGCGGCGGCGCGTCCGGGTTGGCCGCGTCGGTCACGGCAGCCTCCCAACGATCGGGGGAGCGACGGGAGCGGAGTCCCAATCGTTCACAGCATCATACAGAAATACGTCGCCCTGACGGGAGCGTGGAGGTGGCAGATGTGAGCGTTTCGTGATCCGCTCAGACCGTGATCCGCTCAGACAGTGATCCGCTCAGACCGCGTGGCCCGTGGTGAACAGCAGGCCTCGAGCGAGCACCTCGCCGGCCAGCACCGCCCCCAGGCCGATGTAGAGCAGCCCGGTGGCGGACATCATGCCTCGGATCTGCGCCGCCTTGAAGGCCAGCCAGGTCACGGCAATAGGGAACAGCAGGCCCACCCCCACCCGCAGCCAGAACGCCGGGTTCGCCACCAGGTCCACGCCCAGGTCGTCCGTCAGCGGCACCTCGCTGGGAGGCGCCACCGTGCCGGCCAGCACCAGCGCCCCTTGCGCCAGCAGCGCGATGAGCACCACGAGCGACATCTCCTCCATGGGCTCCTTGGGGAGGCGGCCGGAGGTCAAGTACCAGTGGCCCCACGTCATCGCCATCAGCGAGCCGCCCAGCACCGCGGTGGAGGCGAGCACGCTGAGCACCATGAGCACCGGCGACCACGCCGGCGGCGCCACGAGCAGCGCAAGGGCCACCATGGACAGCCCCCCCACGGCCGACCCCACCGCACCCACCAGGATCTCCTCCCGCTGCCGTCCCAGCAGCGACAGCACTGCGTGCGCCACGGCGGCCAGCAGGAACAGGGCGAAGAGGATGCCGAAGGGCGTGTACCAGGCCTCGTCCAGGCGGTAGCCGTCCACCCCGCCCGAGGGCGAGATGACCAGGTACGTCCAGAAGGCGAACACGGCCAGCGGGACAATCGTGAGCGCGCCGGCCTTCACGTAGCCGGAAGTCACCTGCCCACGGTGGTCAAAGACCGTGACCATGGCCAGAGAGCCGACGGCCATCTCCGCCAGCAGCAGTAGGAGGGTGTAGGGCAGGGATGCGGCGCTCACGTCCGCCATCGTGCGGTGAGGCGCGGTGAGGGTCAACGTGACGGTAGCGTGAGAGTGGGCTATGTCTCCCGTTACCGCGCCCCCAACGTATCGAGGTCCGCCCCCCACTGCAGGGCCTGGAGCACATTCCCGGCGGGGTCACGGAAGTCCATCTTCACGGCCCCGGGGATGGCCGCATACGCTTCGCACGGCACGCCGTGGGCCTCCAGGTGGGCGCGCAGCGTGGCGAGGTCCTGCACCCGGAACGCCGGCTGCCCGCCCCTCCCACCGTCCGAGGCACCGCCCGCGTGGATGCCGAGGTCGATGTTCGCCAGGCGCAGGCGCGCCCAGTGCGGGTACGCCTCCTCGATCGGGGTCGCCTCCAACACGTCGCGATAGAAGGCGGTCAGCACCTGCACATCCGGGGCGAAGAACATGACGTAGTCCAGCGAGCCCAGGCGTGCCATCGTGCGTCCTCCCTCGCTCCTCGTGCGGCTGCCGTCCTCGCTGCGCCGCCGCCGGTGCACTCTCCGCGACTCTGCCACCGATGCCCTGCCACCGATGCCCTGCCACCGATGCTAGGCTGTCCTATCCCCGAGATCTGGCGACAGGTGTATCCGTCGTGAGTCACCACATCTTCGCCTTTCCGAGGACGGCGTGTGGCGTGCGCCCACGGGTCCACCGGCCCGTGTGGGCACGGTCGGT